>MDTG01391298.1_pt1 | contig 32122 bp, 27 predicted proteins | sample 811421 | NCBI WGS metagenome assembly MDTG01 (sample SAMN05326645, study PRJNA326480) | marine metagenome | isolation source: seawater | place: Pacific Ocean: South East | collected 2011
CCGGCAGACGTCGCGGCGACCTTTCCAGCGGACCGACCGACGATCGAAATCGATCACATCGTCACCGGACCACCTGGTGCATGGATGCCGGCATCCGCGACGGTCATTTCCGAATCACGAACCTCGGACCATCGACCAGTCATGACGGAACTGCTTCTGGCCGGTGACTGAATGGTCTGCCCCGGTTGCCCCGAAGGGAGATGACCCCTCCCCGCGGCAAACGCATACGATCTCCAACCCGCGAGACGCGAAGAACGAAACCCTGCTTCGGAATCGACGACCGAGATGTCGATGCGAACGCCCTGAAACGAGCCTGACTGGCATGACGAGTAGACGATGGGACCGAACTGCAGGCGTCGACACGCCGGTGTCGCTCTGGTCCGAGCTGACCCGCCGAAGTCCCGTTCTCGCCGGTACCGCGGTGTTCCACCTCATGATGCTGCTGGTCGCCGTCGGACTCTTCGCATTCGACCCGCGGGAGGTGATGGGGATCAACGTCTGGATCAAGCCCATGAAGTTCATGGCATCCATCACCATCTACCTGGTGACCGTCGCCTGGCTGATCGGATACATCGAACGACCCCGCTGGTCCGTACGCACGATCGCGTGGGGCATTTCGGTCTGCATGGTCGTCGAGACGACCATGCTCTTCCTCCAGGCCGGACGAGGCGTGCGATCGCACTTCAACGATGCCAGCTCGTTCGACGCCACGATCTTCGGCATCATGGGCATCGGGGTGATCATCGACACCCTGCTCATGCTTCTGATGCTGATCCTGTTCTTCCGTCACCGGACGAAGCTGCCCGGCACATACCTGTGGGGCATCCGGCTCGGGATCCTCATGTTCCTGGCCGGCGGGATCGTAGGCGGCTGGATCAGCTCGCATGGAGGACACACGGTGGGTGCCGTCGACGGTGGCCCGGGCCTGCCCCTGCTGAACTGGAGCGTGAACGCAGGCGACCTTCGCATCGCCCATGCCCTTGGCCTGCACGGACTGCAGGTCATGCCGATCGCCGGCTACCTGCTGTCGAAACGATTGGACTCGAGGTTCGGGCCGGTGGCCACCACCACCATGCTCGTGACATTCAGCGTGCTCTACGGAGCCACGATGCTCGGCATGTTCCTGCAGGCCATGGCCGGGGTGTCGATCGTGACCCTCTGGCAGTGAGCAGGCGTTCGAATCGGCGCAACCGCCTTCAAACCCCTGCCTGCATGTCCGGTCTCTCGCCGGTGGTTCCAGGCGAATGAACCCCGCTTCACTTCGTCGACGGAATCCGCACGATGCACAGTGAATGAGGAGGCAGGGCGACACACCCGCTTCGGAACGCCAACCGGGTCTTGCCGGGCGCGACGCGATCGGGATGTTCGATGTCGTTGAAGGCGTCGGGCGAGTCACCGGCGAGCACCATCGCTTCGTAGGTTCCGTCGATCGAGCGATCCCCGATCTCAAGCGTGCAGACCACCTCTTCCTCGGGATGCCGATTCATCAGGGCCACGACCCAGCTGTCTCCCGATTCGTCGACCGTGGCGATGGCATCGACCATGGCAACGGACGAGTCTCCGTGCCGCAGCCTGTCCGACTCGATCTTCGCTTCGGCCACCCGGGACTCGAGCAGATCGGCGTACATGGCCATGGCATGAAAGTGGGTCCGCCGCACGACGCCCTCGGGATGGACGTACAGAGGACCGGTCTGGTTCACCAGGCACGCGATGTTCGCCATCGCGACATCATCGGCATGCCGAAGGCAGGCGTTGAAGAACGAAGCGCAGAACAACGCATCGGCCATGGTGTAGAGAGACGGCTCGAGGCTCTTGTCTCGAGCCTCGATCAAGGCCACGACTTCGGGGTCCTCATGATCGACCTCTCTTGGATGGTGACCGGAGAAGCCCGGATGGTGCCAGGACCGGAGGTTCCACTCGTCGAAGGCGATCTTGATCCGTCCCCGCATGCCGGCCTGCTCGATCGATTCGACCACGGCCTCGAGATGCGCATCGGGCTTCTCGGTGAGCATCATGCAGGAGAGATAGTCGGGCGCGTGATGATGCTGGAAGTTGGGAATCCAGTATTCGTGGATCGAGAGAAGATCCAGATGCGCACCGGCGGTCTCGAACAGATACGGATCGATGTAGGCACTGGGCCCGTGCGCACCGGAGCAGGTCACCTGAATGTCCGGGTCGACCTGCTTCATGGCCAGCGCGGTCTCACGAACCTTGTCGACGTAGCCCCTTCCCGTCTTCTCGTTTCCCACACTCCAGATCTCGACGTCGAACGGCTCGGGATGCCCGTCCGCTTCACGCCGTCGTGACCATTCACCGGTGGTGTCGTTGCAGTAGGCCACCCAGTCGGCCATCTCCTGAACTCCGGCGAGGCTGTTCTGGCAGATGTAGGGCTCCGCCCCGATCCGGCGGCAGAGCTCGATGAACTCGTGGGTTCCGAAGGTATTGGGTTCCCGAACGCCCCACCGATCGTCGTCGTAGGGTTGGCGGTGCTCCCCGACCCCCTTCTGCCAGTGGTAGCCGTCGACGAAGCATCCTCCGGGCCAGCGGATGACCGGCACCTTCAGTTCCCGAATGGCCTCGATGACATCGAGTCGAAAGCCCTCCTCATCGGCCAGCGGCGAACCGGGCTCGAAGAACCCGCCATAGATCTGCTTGCCGAGATGTTCGATGAAACCCCCGAAGATCATCGGGTCGTGGCTCCGGGCGGGCGCGTCGGTATCGACGACGACCCTGGCCGTATTCGACACGGGCTTCGATGGAATGTCATCGGCCGCCATGCCGCACATGATGCCGAAGCCGACTGCACCCAGGAAACATGACGCCATGGTCATTGAAATGCCCTTCCATGTTGAGAACGGAGCAGAGTCAAGGTGCTTCGGGATCCTCGAGCTCGGCGACCGTCGGCACCGGCCGCTCCGCGAATCCGCACAACACGGCATAGGCCGGATCGACCGACGTCTTTCGACGAATCACCAGCAGCTCGCGGCCCTTGAAGGCCTCAAGCAACGACTCCGCCCACGCCCTTCGCCGCTTCTTGGACTTCAAGGATCGCCCCCACGTGCGAATCGTGTCGGTGAAGTTCCGTGAGGACTTCCTGTTCTTCGTCCGCGCGGGTGACCCGAGGTACTCGACGCAGGCGGCCAGACAGTTCTCCTTGAAGACGTCACCGCCCAGATCCTTCCAGCTTCGAGCCAGCAGCCTGGCGTGCCCGCACTCCTGACGCTCGAGTTCCCGAAGAAGCTGCAGCTTTCCGGCCCTCTCGATCGGAGTCGGAAGCGAATGAATCCTCTCATGAACGAGATCCCGGACCGTCTTCACGTAGAGATCGTATTCACCGGTGGCATGCGGCTCGAATGCCGAGTTGAACGCGTCGAGCATCTCGATCGCGGTCATCGGGTCCGGCGCCGAGGCGATGACCCCGTCGATCAACGGCAGCGCGAAGGGGTTCATCTCCATGGCACCGTGCATCCATTGAACGCACTGATCCGATCGCGTTTCCTCGTCCAGGGCGTCCCACGCACGCCGAAGGACCATCGCCTCGATGAGGGCCTCTGGATCATGATTCACCGCCCAGGCGATCGACTGATGGAACACCATCGGACGCCGGCCCCCCACATCGTCGTAGTCCCACCCGGCATGCACCGTGGTGACCTCGTCGCCCCCCGTGGCGTACTGCCCCCCACGACAACGAAAACGCTCCGTCTCGGCGTCCTGCTCCATGACCACGATGGCGCAATGGCCGGGTTGACCGGCAGTCGATGCCGGAACGCCGCAGATCCGGTGGGTCCGTGCGCCGATGTTCCCCATGGTGCCGCACACGCCTCCGTCCTTCCACATCATCTGGATCGACCCGTAGCTGAACGGGAACGGAGCCACCCGCCGAGCCGACTGCATGTCGAACTGCTGGGCGATGCCGCCGATGTACTCGCCGTAGGTCCTGAACTCGCCCTCGTCTCGATACGCGGTCCAGATCTCCTCACGCTCGCGAAGCGGCTGATCGTCCGCGGCGAGCATCATCAGGACCGGCCACGGGGCGTCGAGCGGAAATCGCGGCCAGATCCGATCGGTCCCGGAGAAGTCGTGCCGGTGGTTCCGGATGAACCACGCCATCGATTCACTCCGGCTCGGAGAGGCATCCCGTTCGCTGGGCATGCGACCCTTCGCCCGGTACGCGTCATGGAAGAGATCGTGCGCCGCCTTGATCGATGCGCGGACCTTCTTGTCACCGACCGCGGCCTTCGATTCATGATGGACGACCCGGTCACCGCAGGCAATGACGATCTCGGGATGGCCGTTCGCCGCCATGTGGGTGTTGAACTCGTCCTGGAGATCCGCCGAAGCGATGACATCGGCGCCCACCAGACCTCGTTCGACCGTCTTGCGGACCTTGACCGGCTTCCCACGCGGCCTGGCGATTCCCCGTTCGTCGTACTCGAGCGGCGGGAACTCCTTGACTTCGACCTCCACCTCGATCGCGGGATGATCCTCGAGGAAGTTGATCACGTGATCGTAGACATCGAGCTCACGATCCGCGCTCTTCGTGTCCACGGGAATCCGGGGATCACCAGGGCACGAAAGAACAAGCAGCGGCCGGGGCGTGACATCGGGCAGCTCATCGTCGGGCTGGCCGGTGTCACCGTCATTCCAACCGGATGCATTGCGATCGGAGGCCGCATACGAATCGGCCATCGCGAAGGCGAGCGCGAGCTGGGTGTACTCATTTCGAACGACCTGCTTGCCAAGATCGATCTCCAGTGAACGAAGCGCAAGCAGAACCGGAAGCGGATCCCTGCGGCAACCGTAGACCGATGCCTGAAGAGACTCGTCGGCGTCGATCCAGGCGAGAAAGTCGGGAGGCAGTTCGATGCCGCGATCGCGACACGCCGCAAGCGTTCGCCTTCGAGCATCCTCGACATGTCTTGAACCCGCCGGGTCGAACGATCCGGCGGCGGCCACCGTGAAGTCGCCGATGAACGACGCCATTGCGAATACGGCCAAGACGATGCCAAACCGTCCAACAGCCCCAAAGCGATGCGACATGAGATGCTCCCTGAGTTGTCCTGAAGAGTATCAAATGCCACATGCACGAGACTGCCGCCATGATCTGCCGGCTCACCTCAACTGGGGCGGAGGAGAACCGTGACGTCGACGGATCAATGGCATGATCAAGTGCCCGTTCCGGGGTATACTAATGGCATTCTGTTGTCATTAGCGAGAGCCCCGACCACATCATGAAATTGGACTGGCTGATCATCGGCGGTGGCATTCACGGAGTGCACATCGCCGCCCGTCTCCTTGGAGACGCGAGCGTCCCCACCGAGCGGCTTCGCATCGTGGACCCGGGCGAACGCCTGCTTGCGCAATGGCGAAACTGCACCGCGGCCGTGGGAATGACCCACCTGCGTTCCTCGTCGGTGCACCATCTCGGACTCCACCACGGGGCGCTCCAACGGTTTGCCGGCAAATACAAGCGCAGGAAGCCCGGGCTCTTCGCCCCACCCTTCCAACGCCCCTCGCTTTCACTTTTCAACGCCCACTGCGACCACGTGGAGCAGACCTACGGCCTTGCCGATCTCCATATAAGAAATCGGGCCGTGAAGTGCTCCATCAGGAACGACGGAGTCGAGGTCCGGCTCGACGATGAACGCGAACTCCAGGCGAGGAACCTCGTGCTGGCCATCGGTGCGAGTGAACAACCGAGGTGGCCCGATTGGGCCCCACGAAGCAATCCGCATGTCCACCATGTCTTCGAACCGGAGTGCGACGGATGGCCTTCCCGACCGCAGACGGTCATGGTGGTCGGAGGCGGCATCTCGGCCGCACACGTGGTGCTTCGCCTCCTGAAGGAAGGGCACCAGGTCCATCTGGTCTCACGCCATGGCCTGCGCCAGCACCAGTTCGACAGCGATCCGGGCTGGCTCGGCTGGAAGTACAAGACGATCTTCAGCCGGCAGCGGGACCCCGAGCAGCGACGAACCGTGGTCACGGAGGCACGCAACAGAGGCTCGGTGCCTCCGGATGTCGCACGCTCGCTGCGCAGGGCGATTGCCCGCGGGAAGCTCCAGTGGCATGAGGGCGAGGTCCAGGAGCTCATCACCCGGACCGACGGCATTCGGGCCAGGATCGACACCGATACCGTGGTACCCGTCGATCGGGTCCTGCTCGCGACCGGATTCGCCTCGCGCCGGCCCGGGGGAGCGATGGTCGACGAGCTGATCGACTCGGCGTCGCTTCCATGTGCATGCTGCGGCTATCCGATCGTCGACTCTGAACTCCGCTGGCACCCGCGCATCTACGTCTCGGGGCCGCTTGCGGAACTCGAACTGGGGCCGGTGTCCCGCAACATCGCGGGAGCAAGACGCGCCGGCGACAGAATCGTCGACGCCATTCGCCCGAAGTCCGCTGTCCGCACGTAATTCCCGCCCACCATCGCAACCCCCCTTCCGATCCAATGGAACGCCTCACATGCTGCTGCTGACAACGACCACCTCCGATACGCCCGGGCTCTTCATGATCCTGCTCTGGGCCGCCCTCATCGCGCTGATGGGGTGCGCGGGGGTCTTTTCGCCATGGCTCGCAAAGGGCACCGGCAGAAACAAGGCGATCGCCTACGGAAACAGCTTCGCCGGCGGCGTGCTGTTCGCGGCAGGACTCATCCATCTCCTGGCCGATGCGAACGACGGTTTCGCAGCGGCCTATCCCGGACTCGACTATCCCGCCGCCTACGCGGTCGCGACCCTCGCCTTCATTCTGGTCCTCGGGCTCGAACGAGTCGTTCCCCAGGCCTTGAAGTCCGCAGGTGGAACCGAAGACGCCGAAGCCGCCGCCCTCCTGAATGCCGCCGGCAAGAGCGGGCTCACCCCGTACCTGCTTCTGCTGACCCTGTCGATCCACAGTCTGATTGCCGGCCTGACGCTGGGGATATCGACCTCGGCCGGCGCCGGAATCCTGCTCATCGCGATTCTGGCACACAAGGGAGCAGCCGGCTTCGCACTGGGTTCGACCTTTCGGGATGCAGACGTCAAACCTCGCATCCGGATCCCGGCGCTGCTTGTGTTCGTCGGAAGCACACCACTGGGCGTGATCCTGGGAGGCTTCGCGATCGATCTCTTCGGACAGGGAGACGGAGCGACCGTGGCATGGTTCAAGGCCGTGGCGGCGGGCACCTTCCTGTACATCGCGACGCTCGACATCGTGCGCGAGGAGTACTTCCCCGGCGGCAGCAACCGCGGACGCAGGCTTCTGTGGACGTTCCTTGGCGCGGGGCTGATGGGACTGATCGCGATCTGGATGTGACGCCCATCGTACCCAAGTGCAGACACCGCTTCGCTGCCATTCGTACAAGCAGCACTACGCCACGACCGTGAGCCGACGAACGACAGCCCGCCCCGACGCAAGGTCGAGGCGGGCTGATTCTTTCAGTCGTTGATTGCTGGTCGAGCGATGCACGTCCGACATGGAGGCATCAACCCGGTCGCATCAGCCCCAGGCAGAAATGACGGCGAGAAGATCCGTGACGCCGACGGTGCCGTCGCCATCGATGTCGGCAGAGCCCGACTCGCCCCACGATGCGATCACGAGCAGCAGGTCGTTGACTCCGACGCTTCCATCGGAGTCGAGATCGGCATCCATCTCGTCGATCTCGCACGAATCACATTCGTCCGTGATGCAGCCGCCGACAAGCACAGGCTCGTCGCCGGTGACCTGCCGGCCCGGATCCCATGACTCGACGTTGCCGCACACCCGGGTCGTCTCAAGGACCACCGTGCCACCACTGTTGTGTATCCCCGCACCATAGCTCTGCCCCGGCCACGTCGGATGGTTCGCGGTGTTGCCGGCGATCTCGCAGTCGATCAGGGTCAGTGTGGTGTCCAGGCTCAGTCGCACTCCTGCACCATTCCAATCGGCATGATTGCCGACAAAGTGGCTGTTGCGGACGACCACATCGGAGGAGGCGATGAAACGCGAGCCTCCGCCGTAGTCTCCGTATCCGTTCGTGATGACGAGATTCTCGAACACCGCCTGGTCGGCGTACGCGGTTCCCAGCACGATCAGCGCCCCCTGACCGTCGAGGATCGTCGCGGGCTCACCGTAGGAGTCCACGGCCCCGCGGATCGTCACCTGCTGAGTGATGAATGCCACGGGCTCCTCGAGCAGGTACGTTCCGGCCGCGATCTCGATCACATCACCAGGGACTGCTGAAGCGGCTGCAGCGGCAGGGTCGGTGAAGTCACAGGAGCCGTCGGGGCACACTGTGATCGTGTCGGCAGAGGCGACCTGACCAAATGCGGCTGATGCAAGAATGCATCCTGCAACAGCATTTCCTATCGAATGAAACATGAATCTGATCCTTAATGTATGAACTGGCGAAAATCGCAAGAAACCCTGCCCACATGATGTCCTTCAAATGTACATGTTCATCGACGCGTCGCAAACCGACGAACGCATCAATCAGGAAAATGCCCGGCTGCACAGGAAAGTTCCAGTCCGCTGTCACACTTTTGAAGTACGTGCACATGCAACGGAAGAGGATGTGTCATTGAGAACAGATCTCAGTCCAAATGCGATCATGTCATGAGATAATGCGGAGATGAAGACAGCTTCGATCACATTGGACTGCTCCGATCCGGGCGTCATGGACCTGATGTTCGACAGCGAATCGCTCGAGATCTGGGAGTACGTCAGAGCCTCTCAATCGGCCATGACAACAAAGGACATCGCAGCCGAACTGGATTTCGATGTGCAGATGGTTCGGCAGGCCGTCGAGGCGATGCTGAAGCACGGACTCCTCAGGAAGATGCGTCAACGGAAGCCCGATACGACGATCCGCTACAAGGCCACCGCCGATCAGATCATCATCTCGTTCGATGAACACGACACCGAAATCACCGATCGACTCATTGCTCACTCCAAGGGAATTCGTGCCAAACATTTCGAGCTCGTGAGCAGACACGCTGATCCCGACTTTCATTCCGAAGTGGGCATACGGTTCAGAGCCTCGAGCATCCATCACTTCACCAAGAACGAACTGTCGGAGCTTCGCCGCCGAATCCATTCCGTCATCTCGTTCCTCAACATGCCGAGAAATCGAAAGCCGCAGGCAGATGAAGACGCCGTGGGCAATGCCAGGCACTGCAACCAGGCGATCAGCATCTCGCTTGATCCTCTGATCGGCAATCTTCTGCCCAGCCCCACGATCACCACCACACCGAGGTCCAGAATCGACTGGTGGGACGATTCGAGGTCGGATGCCGCCGGCCTCGACTCGCTGACGCCACGAGAGCGGGAGATCGCGTTGGCGATCGCCAACGGGTTCACGAGGATGCAGATCGCGGATCAACTCGGGATCTCGAAGAACACGGTTGCGACGCTCATCCGCCGCGCCTACAAGAAGATCGGCGTCTCCAACCAGGCCGCACTTGCGTCACGACTTGCCGGCTACGACCGCCCTGTTCCGGGCGACGACAAGTAGACGACGGCATCCCGCGGCCGATGCGGAGCATCCCCTGACACCGCCGCCATTCGAAGAAGCCATGGCCGGATCCTGTTTCCGGATCGGCTGAACTTCGGTGATCGCATGATCCACGGCACGTCCTGGAGCAGATCGCGAAGGCCGCCTCCTCCGATTTGCGGTCGCTGCACAGCCAAAAATAAAATTGAGATCGTTTCGCAATGGTGGTGCAAAATCAGCGATCACGGCTTCATGACCGAAGAAATACAGCCTCCGGGCATCGCATCTCAACCAGCCCGAGGACCTTGGGATCAAACTCGTTGTTGAGATACATGGCAAACCAACTACGCTCGGTTGCAGTGGGGCCGGTGCGAACAACAAAATACCGAGCCAGTCGAACCACGCTGCCCGCATCGGATGCCCGATCTCCGATGCAACCGAGGGCAGTTTTCAGCTCCCCAACGGCAACGGCCATGCAACTCAAAGGGATCACACGATGAGGATTGGAACCCCACTCAACACCGCATTCGGAATCTGCCTGATCTCGATGGCCTGCAGCACCAGAACCACCGCCACCACCACACCCTGCTGCGGCGGACCGGTACCTCCTCATGTGCTCGAACACACCAAACGCAGTCAAGTGAATCTGCAGACACCAGGCGCCTGGCGAGGCAAGGCCCTTCGGGCGAAACAATCCCGAAACGGACTGCGAGGCGGCCCCGAACAGCTGAACGGCGTCCTGGAAATCCCTGTCATCTGCTTCGGCTTCAAGAACGTCAATCTGCCCGGCGGAACCGTTGCGGGACTCCAACAGGAACTCTTCGACGGACCGTGGCCCACGGGGACCCTGTCGGACTACTGGAGAGAGGTGTCCTACGGCGTCTTCACGTTCGGCGGCACCGTCTACGACGTCGGCAACCTTGCGGAGGACGACACCTACTACGAGGGCGTCGACAACGGATTCACGCCCGCAAACATCGCCGAATACGTTGGCGATGCCGTCACCAACGGCGATGCCGCCATCGACTTCGGCATCTACGACAATGACGGGCCGGATGGCATCCCCAACTCGGGCGACGACGACGGTGTCGTCGACCTGCTGGCCCTGGTCCATCCCGAGAGCGGCGGCGAGATCGGCAACAGCAACATCTGGTCGCACCGCTGGACGTACTCGGGCGCATCCGGTTCGATGCTGACGACGAACGACAACTCCGCCAACGGCGGCAAGATCCGGATCAACGACTACACCATCATGCCCTCGCTCAACGGCGGCGGCACTTTGATCGAGATGGGCGTGTTCTGCCATGAGTTCGGACATGCACTCGGCTTCCCGGATCTGTACGACACGGACAACACGAGCGAGGGCCTGGGCCATCACTGCCTCATGGCGGCCGGCAACTGGAGCAAACCTTCTTCACCCGCTCACCCGTCGGCCTGGTGCCGCATCGAACTGGGTTGGGTGAAACCGACGATTCTCGTCGGCAGTCATGTCCAGTTCGAGCTTCCGGCCATCGAAACCACACCTTTCGTCGTCAAGCTCGTCCACGACCCACTGGGCTCGGAATACTTCCTGCTGGAGAACCGACAGCCGATCGGATTCGACCAGAACCTCGAGGACTGCGGCATTGCGATCTGGCACATCGACCCCGGGGTCGGCAACACCTGGAACAGAAACGAATGGTGCACCGGTGGCGCACTGCATTCATACCTCGCTCTCGAACAGGAAGACGGACGGTGCGATCTGGAGAACAAAGTCAACCGGGGTGACAGCGGCGACTTCTGGAGCGCAAACCAGGGCGCCGATCCGATCTTCACCTCCACCACCACTCCGAACACCCTGACCTATGCCGGTGGCGACGCCGACGTCAAGATCCTGAACTTCACCGACTGCGACAACACGATGCGCGTCGACATCACGGTCGATTCGATCCCGTCCTCGGAAACGCGTCCGCTCGACGTGCTGTTCATCTTCGATGCGTCCGGCAGCTACAACGACGATCTCGTGAACATGCTCGCCCAACTTACCGGCGTGATCGACGACATACAGGATCGGTTCCCCGATCCCCGCTTCGCCGTCGGCAGCTTCCGGGACTTCCCGTTCGGACCCAACGGCAGCCCCTCGGACTGGGCCTGGCGCATCGTGCAGGATTTCACGGACGATGAATACGATCTGTTCTTCGCACTGGGATCGATCACGGCAGACGGCGGCAACGATGTGCCGGAGTCCCAGTACATCGCGATCCATCAGGCCATGACGGGAAGCGGCGTCGACCTCGACGGCGACGGGCTCTACGGCGATGCCGGCGAAATTCCCCCCGAGTCGCTGGACTGGGACAACGCGCGTGCACCGGTCATCTTCGTAATGACCGATGCAGAGTTCCACGACACGGACACCGAGGACTACCCAGCAGGTCCCCCGGCGACGAACATCGGACGCACGCTCGTCATCAACGAACTTCTTGCCCCCACGGTCATGGCGGAGACTCCTCGAGTCTTCACGCTCAATGCCGCGCCCGATGGAATCATCCTGACCCCCGGACAAGGCAATACCGCATGGTCTCCCGAACTCCTGTACCGGCAGGCCTCGGAGCTCGGCGCGTATTCAAGGGGCTCCATGATCAGCGCCGGAAGAAACAGCACGGAGTTCCGGGTCGCCGTCCGGGAAGCGCTTGATCTGATCGAAGCGCAGTCGCCCCCCGTCGGCACCTGCTGCAGTTTCAGCGGAGACTGCATCGATGGCATCACGCGGACGGACTGCGAACTTTCCCTCGGCGGCGTCTTTGCCCCGGGGGATCGAGTCTGCGAAATCGACTGCGACAACAACGGCAAACCCGACGGGTGCGAAATCGCCCTGGGACTGACCCCCGACGTCAACAACAACCTGATTCCGGATGCCTGCGAGTGCCTCGGAGACAGCAACCACGACAACAAGGTCGACGTGATCGACCTTCTGAAGCTGCTGGGCTACTGGGGCCCCTGCACGGAATGCCCCGATGTCGACCTGAACGGCGACGGCAAGGTCGACGTCATCGATCTGCTGTTCGTACTCAGCGTCTGGGGAGACTGCCCCGGAGGCCTCAAGTGCACGGCAAGCGAGATCGAGGACTGCTTCGGCTTCTGCGCACCGCAAACATGGCTCGGTGACGGATTCTGCGACGACGGTGCCTACACCTACAACGGCACACTGGTCTACTTCAACTGCGAGGGACTGAACTGGGACGCTGGCGACTGCACCCCATGTCCGCCAGGCGAGATCGCCGACTGCAATGGAAACTGCTGTCCCGAGGATTGGATCGGAGACGGATTCTGCGACGACGGCACCTACCTGCACAACGATGTCCCCATCTTCCTCAACTGCGATCGTTTCGAGAACGATGGTGGAGACTGTTCACCCTGACGTATTCGGTCGGCCGACGAATCATCAACTCGGTGAAACCGCCTGGGTGGCCGGCTGATCGGCCCAATGGCCTTCGTCTTCGACCAACCTGCTCATGCAGGACGGAATGCCGACTCGGCCGTCGAGCCCGGAACGGGTGCCGAACTCAACCTTCGACGTGGAAGAGCTTGCTGTAGATCAGCCATCGGCCGTCGACCTTGAGCATGCCGAAGGTGTCGACGAAGACCATGCCGAGATACGCTTCGCGAAGCCGGACGCCTGCGGTGTCGCCGGCGACATCGCACGACAGGACGTCGAGCATCCGCTCGGCTCCGGCATCATCTGGCGAGGGCTGCTGGGACTCGACGAAACCGGCGAACTCCTCCACCGTCATCTCATGCAGCCCGCCGGGAAGGTATCCCGTGATCCTGGCGTGGGCGTGGAACACGGCACGAACCCCGCCTGCATCCGAAGCACGAAGGCTGGCGTAGTACCTGTCGACGCAATCCTGGATCTCGATACTGGCGGACATTCGATTTCTCCGTGGACGAGTTGCGGTCGCGATGGACCTCCAGTCTATTTCAAACATGGATCATCCGCTGCATTCGAAGGAACCGGACCGCGGACGTCGACGACTGGAGACCCGATCAAAAAAAAGGCACCCCGCCGGAAGGCGGGGTGCCTTGATTTGAAATGAATCGTCCATCACACCGGATGCGGGGAAGGACGAGTTCGACTCATGCGGCAATCGGCTGGACGCCGCGGATCTTCCTGAAGAGGACGACACCAGCCGTGATCACGGCACCGGCGAGCACCATCATTCCGACGGGAATGGTGAATCCCGCCGTGGCGACCGTTGCACAGTCCATGCAGACCGTCACGGCATCCATGGACACCTGATTGGATGAGTTACAAAGGGAACAGCAAGACATTGATATTCACTCCTGGTAAATACAAGTACAAGGTTTCGATCCACACTCGGGACCGAGCCTGCGATCAGTGGCATTCGCCCCAGTCGGAGATGACCTCAAGAAGATCCTCGACACCGACGACTCCACTGCCGTCCATGTCGGCTGCGCAGCCAGCGCAAGGACCCCAGTCGGAGATGACCTGCAGGAGATCGAGCACGCCGACAATGTGGTCGTCGTTGAAATCGCCATGGCAGTGTTCTTCACCGGCCTTGTTCTCTTCGACCCACTCCACAGCTGCTTCATGATCCTCTTCGTCGGCCTCGTTGTTGAAGACGATCCAGAACGGCTCCGATTCCTCGGCCGAACTGTGGTTCGAATACAACTCGAGTTCCACGAGATAGATCCCGTGTGCAGCGGCTCCGCCATTGGGATTGTCGATGAAGAAGTTGGTATGCAGATGCAGGCCACCATCGGGCTGCACGGCGAGATCGAATCCCGCACTGGGAGCACTGCCGATCTCGAACGAGAGGCCGGCGTAGGTCACGGTGATGACCTCATCGATCCCTTCGTCGAATCCGTCGCCGTTCCACCTGCTGATACCGGCCATCGAGTTCCATCCGACGCGAACATCGGTGCCGAACGTGCCTGGGAAGGCCTCCCATCCGGGCTCGTCGGAGAATCCTTCGATTCCGCCTTCACCGAACTCGGACTCGAACGTGCGGACTTCATGATCCTCGACGACATCCTCGTCGACGAGACTCGTGAAGATGTGGCCGGCCTCGATGCCGATGAAGATGTCACCTGCATGGCCTTCGTGCTCGTCTTCACCCGCCATTGCCGGCATGGCAACCAGCATCATTCCGCAGACGGGAGCAAGGAGCATCGCTCCTCGAAGACGGGACAGATTCCCACTGAGACGATTGATTGAACGTAGATTCACTTTTACACCCTTCCTTCTCACATAGACTTGTTTATTGACTCAGACCCGCGACACCCGGATCGAATCGATTCCGATCCGGCGTTGCAAAGACTTCTTTGAATGAAAGCGTTTCGACGTGACCATCCACGAATCCGTAGTTGGATCGTGCGTCCTTCGACTTCGCTTCCCCGGAAACGACATTTGTTGCGACCTGATTCGATGCCAGGATCGCCGGCGCATCGGGATGGGAATCACCGATCCACCAGTTCTCGACATGCACATGGTCGGCTCCGGCGAATGATCCGGTACCCGTCATGTGCAGGAAATGGACTGTGTTGGACGGACTCTTGACTCGACTCAGACGATCCGCGGCGGCCGTACGGTCGATTGCGGCGGCGGGCGAATGCGTCCTCGAGAGGTAGTTGTTCCAACCGTAGCTGGTTCGACGATATCGGTCCGACGTCCCCTCCACCGGAACCACCCAGTGCGGACTTTCGTCCAGTGGCGATCGGACGACTCCGCCGATGTCCACGTATTTACCGATGAGCGTCAGCCAGGCGATTTTCTCGTTCGCGAGCCCGCCGTGGGCAAGCCCGGCGTCGGCGAACTGCCCCTGCGTATCGACCGCATACTGGTAGTGGGCCATCTGAAGCGAACGAAGGTTCGACTTGTCCTCGGTGACACGGGATTGGTGGGCAACCGATCCGAGCGAAGGGACGATGATGGCGATCAGGACACCAAGCACGCAGATGACGACCAGCAGCTCGACGAGGGTGAAACCACTCCGAACACTCTGCCGGCTGCCATATGTATGGTTTCTGATCATTCTGCTATCTGGTCCATTTGATCTGGGAATGGTACTTTGAGGCAACTGATTGTCAATAACTAATGTCAAATCATTGCCAACAAGTTTGGCTGATCAAAAAACCCGGATATGCTGTGACTATGCCTGCTCAACGCCAGACAAAGCAGCTCCAGGCCATCCGGGATGCCATCGAACAGGCTGGACGCCCCCTGTCGATCGATGAACTGCACGCGATTGCGAGCAAGGACATCGATTCCCTGGGAACTCGCACGGTCTATCGGGCCGTCCGGAGACTTCAGGACGAAGGCGAAATTGTCAGCGTGCCCGTACCCGGAGGCGGAGACCGGTACGAACTCGCGAGCATCGCCTCGCAGCACCACCACCACTTCCACTGCAAGGCATGCGATCGATATTTCGATGTCCACGGATGCCCCGGCGGTTTGAACAAACTCGTCCCCGAGGGATTCAAGCTGGAACACCATGATCTAACGCTGTCGGGCCTGTGCGATTCCTGCGCTTCATGAATCCGACCATGCTCGACAGGACCACCGACGCCTCGATTCCAGAGTTCGTTCGCTGAATCATCATGATGCCTGAAGGAGCCCGGACCGTGGACCCGATCCTGGACATGCTCTCGCAGTACTGGGGATACGACACCCTGCGTCCCCTTCAGGAAAAGGCGATCCGCAGCAATCTCGCCGGCCGCGATTCCCTGCTGGTCATGCCCACCGGTGGCGGCAAGAGCCTCACCTACCAGCTCCCCCCCCTGATCGCGAACAGTCTCGATGTCGTGGTCAGTCCACTGGTGGCGTTGATGAAGGATCAGGTGGATGGCCTGCGCGAGGCCGGCATCTCGGCGATCGCCTTCGACAGCGGGCTGACCGGATCGGAACGAACGAAGATCCGCGAGGAGCTCGAACAGGGCGCCCACCGACTGCTCTTCGTCTCGCCCGAGATGCTGCTGGGAGGTTCGCTGATCGGCTTCATCAGATCGCTCTCGGTCAGAGCCGTCGCCATCGACGAGGCGCACTGCATCAGCCAGTGGGGTCACGACTTCCGTCCCGAGTATCGACAGCTGGCCGCCCTGCGGGACATCCTGCCGGGCGTTTCGATCCACGCCTGCACTGCGACCGCAACCCCACGGGTCCGCGAGGACATCGTCCGGCAACTGCAGCTCCGGGACCCCGAGCTCATGGTTGGATCGTTCGATCGGCCGAATCTGACCTACCGCATCCGGCCGAGGGAGAATCGCAAGAAGCAGCTGCTCGACGAGGTGCGCCGTCATGCGGGCGAGGCGGTCATCATCTATGCATTGAGCCGCAGGGACACCGAACAGATCTCGGAAGGACTCCAGGCGAGCGGCGTTTCCGCGGCCCACTACCACGCAGGACTGAATCGCAGGGAGCGAAGCCGCGTGCACGATGCGTTCGCCCGCGAACAGCTCGACGTCGTCGTCGCGACCGTCGCATTCGGCATGGGCATCGACCGAAGCAACGTCCGTGCGGTCATCCACGCCTCCATGCCGAGATCGGTCGAACACTTCCAGCAGGAGACGGGACGTGCGGGACGCGACGGTGATCCGGCGGAATGCGTACTCCTGCACTCCTTCTCCGACGTCAAACGCTGGCAGAGCCTGGCCGAACGGTCGTTCAACGAAGCAATGTCGGCGACGGACGACCCCGAACAGCTGCGAGCCGCCTTCGAATCACAGGAAGCGCTGCTTCAGGACATGAACGGACTCGCGACCAGTGCGGTGTGCCGCCATCGATCGCTTGTTGAATACTTCGGCCAGGAGTACTCGCCGGAGAACTGCGGCAGCTGCGATGTCTGCCTCGGCGAAGTCGACCTGCTCGAGGACTCCACGACGGTCGCGAGGAAGATCCTCTCGTGCGTCGCCCGGGTCGACGGCCGCTTCGGCGTACAGCACGTAGCCGATGTGCTCACCGGCGCGAAGACGGACATGATCAGGCGATGCGGTCATGATCAGCTTTCGACGTACGGACTGCTTTCGGAGTTCAGCAAGGCCGCGGTCTCCAATCTCATCCACCAGCTGCTCGGCCAGGGGCGGCTCTCGCGAAGTCCGGGGGACCGCCCGGTGGTGCAGCTCAATGCGATGTCGTCACCACTGCTTCGTGGTGAGGTCGAGGTCTCGCTGCTGAGGCCAAGAACGAGGGTCGACCGCAAGGCCTCGAAGGTCGAGGAGGCATCATGGGAGGACGTGGACCGCAACCTCTTTGAACACCTCAGATCGCTGCGAAAGACCATCGCCGATGAAATTGGAAAGCCACCCTACGTCGTCTTCCCTGATACGACGCTTCGATCATTTGCGAAACATCGCCCGGGATCGGACGAGACCCTTCAGTTCATTCGCGGAGTCGGAGAAAAGAAGCGCCGCCGCTACGGAAGTCGTTTCCTCACCGCTCTTAATGAGTGGGACGAGGAACACGGCGGAGGTCGTGACATCGGACTGGCCGCGCCGTAAAGCGAGTGGAGCCGACGCTTCAACTTCAATAGGAACGGTGACACAAGGGCAGACTTCCGATTCATCCACTGCTATGTTGAAGGCAGGAAAGAGAAGGAGACCCAACCATGTTCCGCACCCTACAAGTTCTCGCCTGCGCGACGATCACGTCGACTGCCGCCATGGCGAGCACATCCAACTTCAACACGACGACCAACCAACTGAGCGCATCGGCCTACCAGCTGGTCGACGAGTTCGAGATCCTGTATTCAGGCGAGAACTTCTACCTCGATACGGACTTCGACAACACTCCCGACATGACGATTCCGCTCGGCGCACCGGACTACCTCGGCCTGTATACGGACCCCGAGCACTACACGCTCGACTTCGGATCGGACCTGCAGCCCTTCTATCTGGGCGCTGCACTTGGTGGTGCCGCTTCCGTCGAATGGCGACTTTCCTACGTGCTGACCCCGGGCACGGCGGTCGCCTACAGCACGATCATGTCCGGAACCTCGACCGACAACGGCGATGGAACCTGGACCCTCGACATCGATCTCGGCCTCGAGTGGCCCGTCAACGGAATGCCCGTCAACGAGTTCGGCATTCCCACGGGAACGCACATCGCGGCGGAGATCGCCGACTTCACGAGTTTCACCTGGGATGGCGAGACGCTGATGGCCAACGTTCCGGCCCCAGCGGCCCTCGGCCTGCTGGCCATCGCCGGTCTGGGATCACATCGTCGCAGGCGACGCTGAATCCGCCGGAACCATCGAGAGATGAATCACCGACAAGCCCGGCCGAACGGCCGGGCTTGTTGTTTCCGGGAACGGACCATCATTCGTCGACGAGCAGCATGCCTTCACCGACGAGTCCGGGACCGAACGCCAGACAGGCCACCGGAGCCCGACATCCACTCGTGATCAGATCCCGCAGAATCCAGAGCACGGTGCTCGAGGACATGTTGCCGTGGTTCCTGAGAATGTTCAACGACGGTTCGAGCTGCTCAGGCTCGAGCCCGAGTCCCTGCCGAACGCCCTCGAGTATGTCACGACCTCCGGGATGGACCGCCCACGCGCCGATATCGTCGAAGTCGAGGCCGAGCCCCTTGAACCAGCTCGTGATCCATGGCGAGACGGCCCGCTTGAGCACGACGGGAACTCGCGGCGACAGACGCATGTCGAATCCGTGATCGCCGATCCGCCATGACATCAGTTCGGACGTGCCTGGAAACAGACGACTGCTGAATCCGGCCAGACGTGGACCACCGCTTCTCTGCGCGACCACGGCGGAGGCCGCACCATCGGCGAAGATCGCGTTGGCGACCTGCCGATCCCATGACTCGCCGCCGACGTGGTAGTGGATGCTGCAGACCTCCACGCAGACGAGCAGCACGACATGGTCCGGATGCTCCGAGGCGAAGGCCCTTGCCGCCGCAAGACCGTTCAGAGCGCCGTGGCAGCCCATGAATCCGACATGAGTCCGTGCAATCCCTTCATTGAGACCGAGCCTGTTCTGGATCCCGAGCCATGGACCCGGTGATTCGGCTCCGGTGCAGCTGACCGTCACCAGATGGGTGACTTCACCTGCTTCGGCTCCAGCCTCCATCAGAGCGATCCTGGCCGAATCGCAAGCCATGTCGACGGCGGCATCGCCGTAGTGTTCGAGCCGGTCACGGGTGGAGCGACCGTGATCGCCAAGCGGTTCGAGGATGCGATCGGCGAGCTGCTTCTCCCCATGCAGGAGCGAACGCGAATGCACCCCGCTGCCTTCGTAGAGAGCGGCCAACTTCGACTCTTCTCCACCCTCGACGGCGAGGCGGGCGAGGCGCAGGCTTTCCTGCCGACCGATGACGCCATCCGGCGCGGCGGTTCCGATTCCACATATTCCGACCGATGACGTCATGAGTCCCTCCAACATAACCGGCGGGCGAGCCAGGCCCCCACATGCCGGTTGCGACCGGCACGAAGCGCCGTCTTCAGGACGGCAGGATGCCGGGTGGCAGCGCCGACCAGCCTGCACGTCAGCCTCCGCCTCGAAAGCCGTCTGATGCACGACTTCCTCCATCGCGTTCCGACCGACCCGCCGTCGGCCACACTTCTCGCGAACGGGACGAGATGCTGCGCGCAATGAATCCCCCAGCTCATGCCCTCTCCGGTGAAGGGCTCGAGATAGTGCATGGCATCACCGATCACCAGGATTCGGCCCCCGGCCGCCTTCCTGCGATGCCGCGTGAGCTGCGACACGCCACGCCATTTGATCCGACCGAGCAGCGACGAGTCGACACCGTTGCTCTCGAGAATCCCTGCGATGGCATCCGCCTTGCCGATCCTGCGAATCAACTCGGGCGACACCGCCGCGGCGAGAATCCAGCCTCCGGAGGAGATCGGAGCGGCACCGAGGTATCCACTCGCCGACGAGTACATCGTGACCCGACCGGGGCGACACGGAAGATCGATTCGATCGACCGTCGCTCCCATGCCGACGTAGCCGCGTCGCTTCACGACCCAGGCGAAGTCGTCTCGCCGGGACAGCGCGGTTCCCTGCAATCCGTCGGCCACGACGAGCACCTTCGGCCGGACGACCCGCTCCTCGCCGTCGACGGCGAGGACAACCGCATCGTCCTCCTGGATGACGGCCCGCGTCCCTCCCATGTAGGCCCCCCCCGAACGGACGACCTCGTGGACCAGATTGTGATCGAGGTGACGACGATCGATGACGTGGTAGGCCGGTATCGGCAGCGTTGCGGAGCATCCCCCTACGGATACATCGAGGCGATCGACTTTCAGCGGCTCCGTGCGTTCCAGCGCGGCACCGAGTCCCGATTCACGGAGACCGCGGACTCCCGCGGGCGCCAGGCAGCCTCCACACACCTTGGGACGGGGAAACACCGCCCCGTCGACGAGCAGGGTGCGGAACCCGTTGCGGACCAGTTGAGCCGCGGCGGTGCAGCCGGAGGTGCCGGCACCGATCACCATGGCATCCCAGGGGGCGGACGCCGCGACGTCCAACGACATGTCCGGGATCAACGCGGAGACCATGCCAGAACCATTCTCTTGGGAAAGACCTTCCTGATCTGCGCATCGTGCAGGCCGGCCATTGTCGCCAGACGATCGAGGTCGCCGACGCTGTAGGCCGCACGCACGCTCTTGACGGCATCGACATGAACCACCCGGGATCGGGTCAGAAGCCGAGGGAAGGTGGCCGCCAGCATGACATGCTGCCAGTCCCGCCGAAGATCGCTGATGATCAGCAGCTGCTTCGCCGCTCGTGCCGATTCGCGAATGACGTGCGCCGCCGCATCCTCCTCCAGATGATGAAGGAAGAGATTGCACATCACCACATCGTGACGACCCAGATCCTCGAAGGAATCCCGGGTCACATCCAGGGTGTGATAGTCCATGTCGACGTCCGCGGCATGCGCCTGCTCGAGGGCCATCCGGCGTGCGAACGCACTGACGTCGCAGCCACTGAGGCGAATCTCCCGGCCATGCCTCCGGGCCCGCTGCGCGAGCCGGATCGGTACGTCGCTCGAGCCGGAAGCGACATCGAGCAGTGAAATACGACCGCCCGATCGCCGAAGCGGATCCTCGAGGTAGGGCCACAACGAGGACGTGACTCCGCAGACCCCGTTGAGCCGGCTCAATCCGTGGAGCGCCTTGCGATGCACGGCCTCGGGGATCGCCGGATCATCCATCAGCTCGGGGGTCAGGGTGCGTCTCATGAGCAAGTCCAGATGCGACCTTCGTCGACTTCAAGCAGCAGCACGTACGAACATCGCAGGTGAAGACAGCATTCCTCGTTCCACCACGATGGATGGATACGATCCCATACTAGACGGGCATCACCACGACGAGTCGAAAATCACTGATCAACCCGAATGCCGCACGGATGTCAGATCGACTCCAGAAAGGCTTCGGCCCGCTTGAGGTGCGACTGAAGCTTGATGGAATCCATCTTCTTCGCCATCGAACACATCATGGCCCATCGTGGATTGCGGCCGAGATCGTCCACGTGGTTCCAGATCCATCTCCAGTAGAGCCCGTCCCAGATCGCAGCCCAGTCTCCTGCCGAATGGTTGCTCATCTTGCGGACGTACGATGAACCCGAGAAGTAGGGCTTCGTCGTGATCAGGCCCCCGTCGGCGTGCTGGCTCATGGCGAAGACATTGGGGACCATGACCCAGTCGTAGCTGTCGACGAACATCTCCATGAACCAGCGGTAGATCTCCTCGGGATGGATCTCGCACAGGAACATGAAGCCGCCGAGCACCATCAGCCGTTCGATGTGATGGCAGTAGCCGGTCTCGAGCACCCGACGAATCACATCGTCCAGCGGCTCGATGCCGGTGGTGCCGTCGTAGAAGCTCGGAGGCATCTTCCGATGGTGCTCCCAGTGATTGCCGTTCCGCATCTGGACGCCCAGATCGTCGTAGGTGGCGTGCATGAACTCACGCCAGCCGATGAGCTGACGGACGAATCCCTCCAGCGAGTTCAGAGGGACTTCGTTCGATTCGGCATGCTCGAGGGCCGCATCGAGAACCTGCCGGGGCGTGAGCAGACCGATGTTGAGCATCGGGGTCAGCACGCCGTGCCAGAGCCAGTTCCGGCCCTCGACCATCGCGTCCTCGTAGTCGCCGAACCTGTCGAATCGCTGATCGAGGAAGTCGTCGAGCCAACCGGCCGCGTCCTCGTGCGAGGTGGGATAGAAGAGCTCGTCGATCGAGCCCGGGTGATCTGCGTAGCGTGCCCGGACATGCTCCCGTGCCTCTTCGTCGATCGCGTCGCGACTCGCCGCCTGCAGATCAGGAATCTCGCCGAGCATCTTCTTCGGAACCTTCTTGCGATTGTCCTCGTCGAAACTCCACTTTCCTCCGACCGGATCGTCGCCGTCCATCAGCACATCCAGCCGCCTGCGCTGGTGCTTGTAGAAGTCGGCCATGAACCATCGCTTCTTGCCTTCGCGGTAGCTTCGGTTCTCTTCGCCGGAGTTGAGGAACATCCCGCTTCGAAGTGTGACCAGTTCGAGACCGTGGCGACCGCAGGATCGCCGCAACCGCCGCTCGAGCAGATCGTCGTGCGGCTCGGCCACCGTCACGCTGCCGGCTCCGGCATCGGCGAGCCCCTGCAGGCACCCGTCGATCATGTCCTGGCCGGGCGCGTGCTCGATGTATTCGACCTCGATGCCGCTTCCCCGCAACCGAAGTTCGTAACGCTTCATCGTCGCCCGATGCAGCCACAGCTTCTGCTGATGGAAACGGGCTGGATGATGGTGATCACCGAAGAAGAGGCTGTCTTCGATGAGCAACACGCGATCAGGCGAGGGCTGCAGACCGGGGTGGTCGTGAAACAGCTGGTGCGGGAAGATCAGGAGTGGTCCGGATGGCATGCCGGATGGTAAGCAGGCCGCAGCCGGATGGCACGCGACCAGCCCGCATTTATCCGGCAGATTCCGTCTTCAGGAGAGATCCAGCGTCATGCAGACGCTGTCCGAGGAGATTCCGTAGTCTCCAAACGGCGGACAGACCTTGAATCCGCTGCCGAGATAGAGCGTACGAGCCGGCAGGAAGGCTTCACCCGTTCCGGTTTCCAGACTCACACGATGATTCCCCCGTTCGCGTGCGGCCGCCAGCAGATGCCGCAACATGGCCTTGCCGAACCCTCGGCCCCGCTCGCCCGACGCCGTGTGCATCGACTTGATCTCCACATGCCCGTCCGCAACGGACCGCAGGGCGCCGACGGCCAGAAGCCGCCCCCGTTTCCGTGCCGCGAAGAAGCAGACCGAATCGCAAGCGAGCTCCCCGGCGTCGAGCACGTACATGTTCTCGGGAAACGACCATCTTCTCGCGAATGCTTCATGATCACGCAGCAACTCGATCACGTCGGGCGTCGATGGGTCGTCGCGGCGTATGTCGAACTCGGGCTTGCTCATGGAACGATGCTCATGCGAATCGGACTTCATCTCTGCTTCGAACATGGATTTGAGACGCGTACGATACTACGACGGTCGAATCAGGTTTGAATCATGCATCGCGCCGGCGTCCCGTCGATGAATTTTGGCATTGCATGAAATCGACACGCGAACGGACGCTTAGACTCCGCCTGAACATGCCGCCTGTCGTGCAGACGGCACCTCATCGGCGACATCGGTCGTCGCGTGGGGACAGGATAGGAGAAGCCATCGTGCTGTCACTCGCAAGAAGACTCACCGTACTGGCTGCGATCGCATGCAGCTCCCCCGCCTGGTCCTGCCCCGGCGATCTGGATGAAGACATGACGATCGGCACCGGGGATCTCCTTCAGATCATCGGAGATTGGGGCGATTTCGCGACATCGAGCGACATCGACGGAAACGGGGTGGTCGGAGTCGGCGATCTCCTTCACATCCTCCAGCAGTGGGGAGCCTGCCCGGACACCTCGCAGCAGTGCGAGGGATTCGGAGTGTCGTTTCTCAATGGTCAGGGCTTTCTGTATTCACATGTCTCGCTGGGCCCGGTCTGCTACATGTGTTCCGGCCCCGGATTCAGCGGGTGCACGACCGACTTCTCGCTGGAAGGCGACTTCTACGTCATGCCGGTCACGCTGCAGGCCGGTGACCAGTTCAATCTCGGCGTCCAGTGCGGGCCGAACGCCATCGTGTCGGGAGTGGTGGGCGAAGGAACCGACTGCTGGCTGAGTCCTCGATGCGACGACGGCATGCAGAACGGATCGGAAGAGGGAATCGACTGCGGCGGCCCCGACTGCCTTTCCTGTCCGACATGTTTCGACGGCGTGCAGAATGGAGACGAGGACGACATCGATTGCGGAGGAAGCGACTGCGCCGGCTGCCAGTTCATCTGCAACGGCACTCCGAATCCCGTGGCCGCTGCGACGACCGTCGACGAGACGCTCGACGGAGCGTCGGACGGCATCGTGATCCTCGACTTCGCCGATGCGGACGGACGTGACGTCATCGAGTTCAGCCTCGATGGAGGCGCAACGTATCCACACGCCTCGCTCGATTCCACCGAACGGCACGAGATCACCGCCCTTGCTCCCGGGATGTACCGTCTCTTCAGTCGCTGGGAGGGCGGAGACTGCCCCATGGACCTGGGCTCGCTCTCGATTGCAGCCGGTCCCCCGCCGCCGACCTGCGACGACGGAATCCTCAACCAGGACGAACTCGGCGTGGATTGCGGCGGCCCCTGTCTCGACTGCGTTCCGGACCCGTGCGGTGACATACCACTGGTGACGTATCCGACTCCCGCCCTGGCGACCGCGGTCCCGGGCGCGGATCCCGGCAACGGATTCGCCATCGATCTCTCGGAGAACCTCGAAACGGTGGCCGTCCGCTACGGACCGGTGGTCGCGATCCAGTCCGGAGGCCTCCCGGCCTTCGAGTTCTTCTGCTCATGCAACCAGGTGGAGTTCCACGGCGTTCCGCTCGATGGCGAGACGATGGTCCCCGACGACTGCGTCGATCGGGGCGACTACTACTACTTCGTCCGGTACCGGAAGCAGGGCAACACGACCGACGACCCCGGCGACCGGTACGTCTACTCGGCACTCTTCACCACGGCGGGAGACCGCATCGATCCCGACGACCGCGACACGATCGTCAGCGGCGGCGCGAATTGGATGCGATTCAGACATCCGCACGCCCAGGACGGAATCACCGAGGCTGTCTTCGATGCCCAGCACAACGGAGATCTCCTTCGGAATCTGGATCGCTTCTCGACCGTGTTCACCGATGCCGCCGATGGACTGACCATCGATCCTCGACTGACCCGCGGAGATGCGAACACCCGCCATCCCCATGGCGACTCGGACAACGCCGCCGTGATCCGGATCGACTACATGGAGAAGGGCGACGCCTCTCCCCCCACCTATGCCATGAGTGCGAACGAGTACGCGGGCAAATGGGGCTGGGGAAACATCATCACCTACGAGATCACCGCCGTGACCGGCGGCTCGGGGGCCCAGACCTACAACACCTTCCAGAACTACGTGATCGGCGACGGGCTGAACACCTTCGGCGATCCAAGGAACGCCTCCGCCGGTCGAGCCACCACCAACATGGTGCTTCCCGGCTACGGATCGCACAAACAGATGGAACACGATGCGATCTTCACCCAGCATCTGATCACACTCGAATCGGAGGATGCGGTGGATGACTTCCTCGAGGGACACCATCTGTTCCACGGGGTCGCCCATCGGCAGAACGGCAACGATGCCGGAAACGTCCTCGGAGCGATCTCGATCGGATCCAACTCCTGCGGCAACTGCCACTTCCGGGACGGTCGCAGCAGCGAGGTCTTCCAGACACCGCGGGGGCCCCGCGTCGCACCCCCCGTCTACGGAGCGGGACTGCTCCCGTGGATCGCCGGCGGCGAGGCGGGGCTTCGCTGGGACGGAGCCGTGGACAGCATCGCCGACCAGACCATCCGCGCGTTGGCGGAGGACCACGGGGTGGATGCACTCGACCAGAGCCAGCTCTCGAGCCGGGAACTCGATCAGCTCGTCGCCTACGTCGAGAACCTCTCGGTACCGGCCCGCAGCTACGCCGCCCACGACGACCCGTCCGTGGAGTACGGCAACCGGCTCTTCATCCAGACCGGATGCGCACGCTGTCACAGCATCACGCAGAGGACCCGGCCGGATGCACCACAGCAGATCCGAAACCTCGTGCTACGCCCGTACACCGACATGAAGACGCACGATGTGACGGGACTGCCGATCCGTACTCCTCCACTGTGGGGCCTGGGCCGGAACATCAAGCTGCTGGAGGACAACGACCGGCCACTGCTGCTCATGCACGACGGCCGCGCTTCGACGATCGAGCAGGCGATCATGATGCACGGAGGAGAAGCCGCCGGCTCGCGAGCTGCATTCGAATCGCTCGATGAGGAGCAACGGGACGCGATCGTCCGATTCCTTGAATCGCTGTAGCCGACCGGAGACGGCTCGAAAGCGAATCGACTTCGTCAATCGATCTTCCGCTCGAGCTCGATGGTCGATACGACCGGCTTCTCACCCGACTGGAAGAGAAAGGCTCGAAGCCTGTTTCTGGACAGCATCCGCCCTCGCCAGATTCCATTCTCACGCATTTCCACCAGATAGAACTCGCCGCTCTCGGGCTCGAAGACTCCGATGATGTCCTCTGAATCGGCGTCGACGGGAACGTCCACCTTGTCGCCGCCGTCACCCTCGACCAGATGCCAGGAGGTCGTACCGCGGACAAGACCGTTGCCGTCGACCACGAGCTTGACCGATTTGTCGGTGAGGGACTTTCCTCGGGAGTTGATGGTGTGGTCGCGCCCCAGCCAGGTGCCGTCGAGATCGGTCGCCTCGTAGGGCGATGCGCATCCCCCCATCGACACGAAGGACAAGACGGACAGCAGAAGTAGGCGGACTGGCATGGACATCGGATCACCTCGTGATGAAAATCCACTGAAGAAGATCACGGATACTAGCCGTAGATCGACACCAGAGGCCTTCCTGGCGACCCCCTAAGTTGGGGCGAAATGCCACCTCGACCCTCAAAAATCAGTTCGAGTATGGTGGCCCCATCGAGGGGCACCGCGTCCGGACCCCGACTTTCCATTCACCACAGCACGAGCATCCCCGATCATGCACAAGCATCTCCTCTCCATCGCAATCATGTTCATCATCCTCAGTCTTACCGCCGCAACACAGGCGTGGAGCCAGGACAGCGATGCGATGTCGATGCCCAAGAACATGGACGAGTTCGTCAACTGGCACCTCGACCGCGGAGCATGCGGCTCCTGGGTGGAATCGGGTGTCACCAAGGACATGTGGGTCGGCATTCCCGCGGGACTCAGCTACACGAATACGAACAGCATGCGGTACGACACGGGCACCAAGCAGCTCTTCAACAGTCATCACATGGTCACCGAGGACGGACGAGTGATCTCGACCGGAACCGGTCTCATGTACTGGGACGCCGAGCGAAATGCGCCGATGGCCACCGGGTCCGGTTTCGACATGGGCAAGCCCTACAGCGGAACATCCACTCTCAAGGGAATGAACGAGAACACGATCTCATGGGTCTACACGGAGATCTCCCAGGGGAAATCGACTGCGTACGACAATACGATCGAGTACACCGGACCCAACACCCGCACCAACACGGTCGGCGTGCAGGGAGCGTCCGACGCCCCTTGGACGACGAAAGGCACCCGGGTCAACAAGGGCGGAGATCTGCTGAAGATGACCAGACTCGCCGGCACGTGGGACTTCACCATGCCGGACGGATCGACGCAACGCACCGTGATCTCATGGATCGCCGACGAGCACGTGCTCAAGCAGGAGCGGCACATCCTCGCAGACGATGGCAGCAAGAACAGCTCGGACCTCTACCTGATGTACTGGAATCCGGTCGATGACGACATCTCCACCCTGTATCTGGACGACCACGGCACCGTGATCCACGGCAGGATCGAGTCGATCAGCGTCGAGGGCGACAAGGCCACGGTCATCTCCCGGCACGAAGGCAGTCGCTACGGCGATCTGACCATGAGTACGCAGATGACCCAGGTCGTCGACGCCAGGACGCTCACGACGAGCTTCCAGCACATGGCCCTCGACGGCTCGCCCCATCAACTCAGCTGGAGCGGAAAGAGCAGTGTCAACACCAGGGTCGTCGAGAAGAAGTGATCACCTTCGGGATCCTGCGCCGTTCAACCGATCGACATCCCGATCGCATGCTCGACTGCGGACTCCGCGCTGATGATCGCATGCTCGATCGTGGGCCCAAGGCACCAGTCGCCGCATGCGATCAGTCCACGAGACCGGTCGACGAGCGACGGCTCGCCGAGCGGATTCGCAACGATGCCGTGTCGCCATCGATGCACGGTACCGGATGCCGTCCACCGCTCACCGGTGAGTTCCGAGACAGATTTCATCAACGCATCGTGAACGGACATCGAATCGTCTTCCAGGTGCTCTCTGCTCCAAGCGGAGGAGGCAAGGCCGACCCAGGCGGTCTGCGGCCCCCGCCCGGGCCGTGAACTCTGCGAAGCAAGCCACTTCAGGGGGCCGGTCGTGGACCCGTAGGCATCGAACGGCAGCTCCGGCACACCGTCACCTTCGACAAGAAGCGACCAGACCGGATCGAACTGGACATCCTCCAACCGCTCGAGATGCCGGAATCCGGTCGACTTCATCAGCTCGATGGCCTGCACCGCCGGGACCGCGACGATGACCTGCCGAACTTCGACGACATCCTTGGAATCCGCCCTTCGCAGCCGCCATCCCGCGTCGATCCGATCGATGGATTCGACCCTCCAGCCGGTGCGGACATCGAGCCCTTCGGCGAGATGCTTCATCATCGAGTTCATGGCGGGAACGCCGATCGACCAGTGTTCACCCGCGAACTCCGGAGTCGTGGTGCCCGGAGCGAGCCGTGGCGACCACCGATCGACGAATCCACCATCGATCCAGGAGGAGATCTCGTCCCGAGGCGATGCATCGATTCGTGAGACGAACTGGCAACCATGATCGAAACGGGCCTCGGAATCCGATCGACGGGTACTGGTACGACCTCCGACACCTCGACTCTTTTCGAGCACGACGACATCGTGCCCGGCACTGGAGAGCCTCTGGGCGGCCACGAGACCTGCGGGGCCGGCCCCGACGACGGCGATCGAACGAATGGTCATGATTCGGGACTCCTGTACATCGCCGAACAGTAGCTTCCGACGAGTCGACCGCCAAGTGGACGATGCAGAGATTTCCAAGAGTGAAGTTTTTCGAGAATACGCCTCACACACGCCTTCCTACCCCGTAGATGGCCATGACTCCGGACTGGGTCCCCGCGCAAGGGGCACTGCATTCCGGTTGCCACGATCTCGGACCATGATCCGGCCCGCGGCTTCCAGGCAGTACCACCAAGCCCTGTCCCCAAATGAGGATCATCATCATGTTTCGAAAGACCTTCCTTGCCCTGTCGGCCGCTGTCGTCATCCATCCGGCAATCGCCATGGCTCGTCCGGCTCCATTCGTCGATCTGGATGAACTGCGGATTCCCGATTTCGACCCCGACTTCGATGGATTCGAGCGGGACACCATGGCCATGGAATCCGTCGTGTCCGCAGGCGCGGACACCTTCCACTGGTACAGAAACGATTCGATCGGCGGCGACACCTTCGACATCGACTGCATGGCGACCAATACCGCCGCACCCTTCCAGATCACGCTGAAGGTCGAGGGATCCTGGGACTTCGAAGTTCACAGCGCGACGGCCATCTACGTCTACACCGTCGGTACAGGTACGGCTTCGGTGTCCGCAGGCACACTCACGCTTGGAGACGGCGACCATGTGATCTACAACGACACCGCCGCCGGTGGCTCGGAGCTGCATATCGACATCCCCGGCCCGGCCCCCTTCGGCGCCTTCACATCGGGTGGATCGGCCCCCCCTCCGATCACCCTCGGCTCAGGCTCGGGATTTGGCCTTGGATCCGGCTCGGGCTCGATGTCGAGCAATCCGCTCTGGGATGAGATCCTCGCCGAATATGCCCTCGTCGAATGGGGATTCGGCGAAGAACGCATGAACTACCGCTTCGTCGGAAACAACGAGGCAAGTACGCTCACCACCGATCTCCATCAACCCGGAGGCAGCAGCGACATCGACGTCTACTACCTCGGAGATGCGTCGTGCAGTTCGATCGCGATGCCGTCCGAACGGGTCGAATCGACCGTGAGCGTCTCCTCCGGCCATCACTATCTGATGGCAGGACAGTCCGGGGACGGCCCCTGGGCCCTTGAGGTCGAATGGGGTCCCACGTTCTGCGACGAGGATCTCAATCGTGACGGCCAGGTGGACGTCGACGACCTGATCATCCTCATCTCGGCCCTTGGAGCATGCTCCTGAATCCAACCCGACATGAGCCCGATCATCGCACGCCCCCCTCCTTCGGGAGGGGGGCGTGTTCTTCGTTGAAATCAGGAACCGGACATCGATCGCGCGGAGGTTCCCGCCTACACTCCTGCACATCTGGAGGCGGTCCATGACGAAACACAGCGTGATCATCGGCGGGGGCGGAGGCATCGGGCGTGCCCTGGTGAGCCGACTCCGCACATCCGGACAATCCGTCACCGTGATCAGCCGGGACGAGGGCAATCATGCCGATCTCGACGCCGAGACCATCGTCGGCGATGCACGGGACATCGATGCGTTCCAGGACCTCGTCGAATCGGCGAACTCCCGGCAGCCGGTCACCGGAATGGTCTGCCTCGCAGGCTCGATCCTTCTCAAGCCGGCCCACATGACGACGGCGGACGAGTGGCACGAGACGATCGGAACCAACCTGACCACCGCATTCGCCTGCGTGAAGGCAGCCGGCAGAATCATGAAGCAGTCCGGAAGCATCGTGCTCAGTTCCACGGTCGCCGCAGGCACCGGACTTCCCAACCACGAGGCCATCGCCGCGGCCAAGGCCGGCGTCGAGGGTCTGGCCCGCAGCGCCGCCGCCACCTACGCATCCCGCGGACTCCGATGCAACGCAGTGGCCCCCGGGCTCGTGGACACCCCGCTGGCCGAACGCATCACCCGATCCGAACGTGCCCTGGAACATTCCAGGAAGATGCATCCGCTGGGACGGATCGGCACTCCGGATGATGTCGCAGCAGCCATCGCATGGCTGCTGTCCGATGAAAGCGACTGGGTCACCGGACAGGTGATCGGCATCGACGGCGGCCTCGGCAAGACCCGGGCCGGCAGCACATGAGCCCGACTCCTGCTCCACCTTGGATGCGCTACGTGCTGGTCGCCGCCGGCATCTACAACATCGTCTTCGGACTGCTCGCGGTGACCAGGCCGGGATGCTTCTTCATGATCGCCGAGATGGACCCGCCGAGGTATCCGTTTCTCTGGCAGTGCATCGGCATGATCGTCGGCGTGTACGGGCTCGGCTATCTCGCGGCATCGCGTGATCCGCTGCGTCACTGGCCGATCGTCATGGTCGGACTGCTTGGAAAGATCTTCGGCCCCATCGGCTTCGTGCAGGCAGCCGCGGCCGGCTCGATCACCTGGAAGTTCGGATACCTGATCATCACCAACGATCTGATCTGGTGGATCCCCTTCGCAATCATGCTGTTCGCCGCGTGGAAACAGGCACGAACGGTGCGATCCGACGTCCCTCGACGAACGTAGGACGGACCTCGTTCAATCCCTGCCCTTGCCTCCGCCCTTGCCTCC
>MDTG01115429.1_pt1 | contig 32111 bp, 32 predicted proteins | sample 811421 | NCBI WGS metagenome assembly MDTG01 (sample SAMN05326645, study PRJNA326480) | marine metagenome | isolation source: seawater | place: Pacific Ocean: South East | collected 2011
CTTGTTAGATTTAAATTTTTGATATCTTGATATTTTGGGAAACTGAAATATTTATTTTTAATTTTTTTTTGTGTAATTTTTTTCTTTATTTTCTTTTTAAATAACTGAAATATTAGTTCGCTTTGTAAGAAGTATCCCATAATTGCTATCTGAAAAACTCTTAAATTACTAATATTAATAGATTTTGAATTTAGCTCAATTTTTCCAATGTCAATAAATTCAGACGGCTGCATAATACAAGTATGCATTTTTTTTTCTTTTAAAACTTTCATATGAAAATATAAAGCGGAACCTCTAAATTTTGGAAGAGGAGCCTCATGAAAATTTAATATTATATTCTTTGAATAAACATCTTTTTTTTTTATAATATGCATAGTACTACAAAGCAAAATATCCCTACTATTAAAATTCTTTATATTTTTTTTTAAAAAGGAATTGGTTGGTATTGAATTGTGACTTAAAAAAAAAATTTTTTTTCGTTTTGCAATTTTAGCAATAGTATCAAAACTAAATGAGATTAAATTATAAATAAAAAATTGTATAAATTGAAAAAATAAATAACTTTTTGATGATAATAGTAATTTGTTAATAAAACTTAAATTATTACTTTTTGTCGGGTAATTAGGTATTTTAACAATAGCTTTGATTTTATTATAATTTTTTTCTATAAATTTTTGATAAATAATTTTTGATCTTAAACATTCGGAGTAAATTATTATAAATTTTTTTTCCATTAATTTATTTTAGAGTAAAATACTTAAATTTTATTGATTGATAAAAATAATTTACAGCCATCAATAAAAATTTTGATTTGCTTTCACCAAATTTTCTTTGATCATAAATGACCGGTATTTCCTTAATTGGTTGATTGATTTTTGATAGTGAAATTAATAATTTTACGTAATATTCTCCATATCCCTTAAAAATCATTTCTCTATTTTTTAATTTATAAAAAATAGATTTATCAATTAAAAAAAAACCACTTAATAATTCAGTTAAATCTATTAGTAATAACTTGGATAAAATTAGTGAGTATAATTTACTTAGAATATGTCTTGTGTAATTAGTGCCAAAGCCTCCACTTTTAAATCTTGATCCTGAAATAAATTTATATTCCTTATGATCAAGGTATTTTAAAAATTTTTTGATATCTCTGGGGGAATGATTAAAATCTGAATCCATTACCAATATTTTTTTATTGGTTGAATTTTTAATACCAACTTCTACTGATTTACCTAAGTTTAGATTTTTTGTTCTTTTTATATACTTAATCTTGTTTCTTTTCTTTTTAAAAAAAAAGTCTGTTCCATCATTACTATTGTCGTCCACAACAATAAATTCAATGTCATAGTTATGATATTTTTTTTTGATCTGTGGAATTAACAATCTCAGATTTTCCAATTCATTTAAACATGGTAGAATGATAGAAAATTTTTTCATTAAATTTATTTTGACTTTAAAGGATGTCTATCACGAGTAGAATTTTTTGGTCTAGGTATTGGTAATCTTAATTTTGGCTCTTCTGAACTTGACCTCTCATTTAAATTATTAGGTAATCCAACAAAATCTTTAAAATTCATTGATAATACTTTTTCTCTCCTTAATTTTACAACATAATCTTCCTCCCATACTTTTAAATTCCATTTAGGCATTAACCATTTAATAAATGGCTTAAATATTTTTCTCCAACCGTTACAATAAAACATATAATTCATTGAGATAGAACATTTGCTTGATGAAATTGGTTTTATTGTAATTGTAGTTTTATTTACTACACCAAATATAATTGTATAAGCGTACTGTGTATATTCATCATGCTGAACCATAAAAATTGGGGTTAAAGAGGATAAAAAACTAAAGATAGGTATTCGCACATCATGGATACCGAACATATAATTGTTTTTTTCATATAAAATATGAGATGATTTGTAACCTGAATGAACTACATCTAAATGTTCATGATCCCAATAGTTCCATTTCGCGACTTCTGCCGAGCACTCAATTTCTTTATTGAAATTAAGTTCCACAATATCTTTATCTTTAATTTTCATGAATTAAATAAATATTATTATTTTCAATGTTCACATCATAGTTCTTAAGAGGGTTTGGGTCTATTTCAAATTTATAAGGATTTAATTTACCTTTAATGGGGTAGGTTAGACAATTACCAGTGGTTGTGCAGAACTTCCAATCATGCCATTTGCAACGTAGTTGATTATGATTAAAATCGTAAATTATTTGTCCACCAAAGTGAGGACATATAGATGAAAATATTTTTATCTTATTTTCATTATCAAGAAACACAATAACTTCATCTTTTATTTCTTCAAAAAATTTTATTATATACTTCTTTTCTTTTAAGGATTGAATATTTGTTATATAAACTTTTTGCATATATGTTTCCTAGTTTATTTCAAAAAAATTTTTTTAATAAGTTATTTTTTATATGCATATGTTTGATAATTTCATCTCAAATTTTTTTCAAATTACTATTAACGAATGATTTTAATCATTTTTTAATATATGACGATATTTCTTTTGAAAATGTTATTTTTTATATCACAAAAAGTTATTCATTAATAAATAATTATAGTTTTTTTTTCAATGAAGATATTAATACCCCCAATTTTTTAATTAGCAATGCAATTATATCAAATATTTTTTACTCAATATTTTTATTTCTTTTTGGTGAAATAACAGATTTAGTAATTGTTTTTACTTTAACAATCACTTTATTTTGTGTGTTGTTTATTTTTTTAAAAAAATTTTTAAATTTACCTTATTTTGAAAGCTTATTCTTAATTGTAGTTTTAATTATTTTTTTTGGAGTTGGGCCAGAATCTATAAAAACAATTTTTAATTTTCTTTCTTTTAATGAAATAAGAACAAATTTATTATTCAGATATTTTTCCCCTCTTATAACTTCTCTTTTTTTTATTATTTATTTGTATATTTTAAATTTCTCTAACGAAAAGAAGTATGGCCTTTTGCTTCATATCCTTAGCTTTATTAATGTTTTTTCTTATTTTTACTCCTTTATGATCGTTTCTTTTTTAAATTTCTTATTAAGTATAAAAAAATTTAAAGAAAATAAAAAATTTTTTTTTTCTATTAATATAATTTCATTAATAGGATTTATATTTTATATTTTTTTATATAAACAGTTTATGGATTTTGCCCATACAGCTGAATTTAAAGTATTTAACTTCAATAAAAATTATCTCGAAATATTAATACAATTAAGAGATGTTTTAGTTTCAATATTAATTTTGATATTAGGTTATATTTTGATTAAAAAGACTGAGATACAAATATTAAATAAAATATTGATTTTAAAAATAATTATTTATTTTTTTTATATAATTGAAATTTTTTTAATTGATCTTCAAATTTCGATGCATTTGTCTATGTATTACTTAAGACCACTAAATTGGATCTTAATTTTATTTATATTTTATAACATTTTTCCTTATAAAAAATTTTTAAGATATACCTTATCCTTATTGACTATATACTTAGTTATTACAGTTTCAGTTCAAAATTTTTATTTTTATAATAAGCAAGCAGAAGTAGAGAATAAAAATTTAAATTTACAAAAACAAATTGTTCTAGATCTTAAAAAGATTGATTCTTTTTTAAATAATTCTTCTAGCAGTAATGAAATTTACATAAACGAGTCGTATACAAATAGTATTTTTTCCTCATTAGTAGATTTAAATGGAGAAAAAAAAATATACATTAAAAATAATGGCATTTTCAGATCCAATAACCTTTCTAAAGAAAATGCTGTAATAAGATTTGTGAAATTCTGTAAATTTATAGAGATCTCAAATCAAAATTGTTTTAATGAATTTGTAAATTATGAAACAAATAACTATTTTAATAATAGTTTTATTTTTACAGGAAATAGAGAATTTGAAAAAAAAGTTTTCTTTGAAATATTCAGAAAAAAATTTAAAGATTTAAATTATGATTTTAAGAATACACAATTTTTAATTTATAATAATTCTGATCAATATGAATACTTTAATTTAAAATTTAGTGAAAAAGGATTCAAAAAACTATTGTTAGATCAATTAACTTTATATTATTAGTAAGATATATTTTATTATATTGTTTTTTAAATTAAAATATATAAATGTTTCTTTAAAAAATTATTATGAAAGATAAAACAATTGAAAATATATTTAATAGAAAATTAATTAAATTAAAAATTAATTTTAATATCTTTAAAAATAAAAGAATTTTGATCACAGGTTCCGAAGGTTCAATCGGTAAAAAATTATCAAAAAAACTTAAACCCCACACTAAATTTATTGTGGGAGCTGATATTTCTAATGATATCACAAAGACAAAAACTATTAATAAGTTTAATAAAATTGAATTTGATTTTATATTTCATTTAGCTGCTGATAAAAGGGCTGATTATGGAGAAGTAAATCCATCAAAAGTGACTATGCTAAATATTGACAGCACAACAAAAATTTTAAAATTAAAAAGTAAAAAAATTATTCTTGGCTCAACTTGTAAAGCTGCTGATCCAATTACATCCTACGGCGCATCTAAATTAATAACCGAAAGAATAGTTTTAAACGCTGGAGGAAATATAACACGTTTTGTGAATGTTTTTGATACAAGTGCATCTGTTACAAAAATTTGGAAAAAATTTTCTAGAGCTTCTGCAATACCTATTACTGATTGTAAGAGATATTTCATGTCATTAGAGGAAGCTGTCAATTTATTATTATTTACTGCTAGTATGAAAAAGGGAAGGTATTCTTACAATAAACTTAAACTAGTTCATATGAGAGATATTGCTAAAAAACTTTATCCTGGTAGAAAAAAGAAAATAATTCCTTTAAGATTTGGAGATAGACCTGTTGAGAAATTAGTAGGAAATTATGAGAAAAAAAAAATTATTAGTAAAGACATAATCCAAATCAAAGATTGCTGGAACGTTTGATTAAAGAAATTACTATATCTACACCATTTTATAATGAGCAAGAAGGATTAGAAAATTTTTTTAATACACTATTAAAAATTGATAATTTAAAAGATAAACTTTTAATTAAAATTAAATATCTTTTTATTGATGATGGTAGCTCAGATAATACCTTAAAACTTCTAAAAAATTTTAAGCAAAAAAATAGTTATCTCGATATTGAAATTATTTCCCATAATAAAAATTATGGTTATGGAAGAACAATTAAGACTTCATTTATTAATTGTAAAACTGACTATTTAATTACATATGACTCAGATTGTACGTATGATTTTAAATTAATTGAAGAATTAATTGAAACAATTAATAAAAATGAAAACTTAGACATGGTAAATGTTTCTTTTAAACTGGCTGCAAAAGAGGAAAATAATAACTTTTTTAGGTCTCTATTAACCAAATCAGCATCTTTGACTTATAAGCTTTTTTTTAAAGCAGTAAATGAATACGATGTAGGTGTTTATACCTGCAGTTATAGAATATATAATCTTAAAAAATTTACTGATATTAAAATATCTTCTGATGATTTTAATGCATGTGCAGAAATAATGATTAGAGCTATTTTAAAAAAACTTAAAATTAAAGAGATAGCTGGTGAAAATCTAGGGAGAAAATTTGGAAGAAGTAAAATGAAAGTTATTAAAAATATTTATAATAGTTTAAAAACAATATTTGTTATAAAATTTAATCTTTAAATTTTCTTAAAAGTCTTGCAGGGTTGCCAGCATATGTTCCTTTAATATTAATATTTTTTGTTACAACAGAGCCTGCGCCAATGACAACTCCGGAGCATATATTAACAGGTAAAATTGTTGAATTTGATCCTATAATTACGTTATTACTAATTTTGGTTGGAAAAAAAAGTTTTTTATCATTAATAATTTTTCCATTTTTAAATAAATCATTTGTAAACATAACTCCATGGCCAATAAAACAGTCTGAGCCTATTTCAACAAGATCGCATATAAAAGAATGACTTGATATCCTAGTTCGTGATCCAATTTTTGCACCCGATGTTATTTCAACGAATGGCCCAATAAACACTTCATCTCCAAGTTCACATTCATATAAGTTCACTGGTTCAATAACTTTACAATTTTTCCCAAATTTTACATCTCGTATGGAGATATTTTGACTGATATAATTTTTTTTCATAATTTATATAGAACTAAATTTTTTTTTATATTTTGTAAAATTATTTATCATCTTTTTTTCAAGTTTTGATGGAAGATAAGAGTGATATTGACTTAGTTTAGAAGGAAAGTGCCCGGCCTTATTATTTTTATTTAATAAATTAATACTTTGAATCATCAATTTCATTTCTAAAGATTGTGCTCTCATATATAAATCATTAAGAGTATCATCTTGATAAATTTTTATTTTCTTTTTTATCAAAATTTTCCCTGCGTCCATTTTTGAGTCAATTAAGTGAGAAGTTACACCTTGTGGTATCATATTTATGATTGCCCACTGATAAGTATCCAGACCTCTATTATCTGGAAGTAAACCAGGGTGAAGATTTAAAATTCCAATTTTGAATGTTTTAATTATATCTTCTTCGAGGATTCTTGCACCCAGTATTATACCTAAATCAAATTTTTTTTTTTTTAAAAAATTTAAGCAATTTTTAGAATTATGTTTTAAAATTTTGTAAGGAATGTTTAAAGATGCACATAATTTTTTTGGATGATTATAATTAATATGTTTAAAACCTATATTAATTTTTTTTTTGGGATTATAAATTTTAACTTTATTTGAAGCTATTACTTGGTTTATTTTAAATTTATTAGAGATTAAATTAACCAATCCATTTTGAGTTTTATTATGCTCAAAATTATATACAAAAACACAGATTTTCATTTAGTTAAAAATTAAAAAGTTGTATGTTTAATAAATAACTATTTAATAATAAATTGTAAACATTTTTATGAAGAAAATTGTTACTGTGATTGGAACTCGACCAGAGATTATAAAGATGTTCCCTATCATAAATCAGCTAGATAAAACTTTTAACCATACTTTAATTTTATCTGGCCAACATTTTAGTAAAAATATGGTTCATAATATTTTTAAAGATATAGGATTAAGAAAACCTGATTATATTATAGATATCAAAAAAAAAAGAAACTATCAGTTTTTTGAATTACAGGAAAAAATTTTTAAATTAATTAAAAAAATTAATCCAAGAGCTGTTGTTTATCATGGAGACACATTAACAACTACAGCAATTTCTAGCTCTTTATATATTTACTTAAATAAAATTAAAAAAATACACATAGAAGGGGGCTATAGATCAACTGATAAAAACCAAAGTGAAGAAAGACTAAGATATATTAGTGATCATATGTCTGACCTAATTTTTGTGCAAAGAAATAATGATAAATTGAATTTAAAAAAAGAGGGTGTTTCTAAAAATGTATTTGTTGTAGGTAATTCAATTAACGACTCAATAAAAGAAATATTAAATAAGAAAAAACAAAAACTTTCTTGTGACCATGTATTATGCACAATTCATAGACAAGAAAATGTAAATAATTTAAGGAGATTTATAAAAATTATTGACTTAATTAATTATATATCAAAAACTAAAAAAATTATTTTTTCTGTACATCCAAGGACAAAAAAAATGATAAAGGAAAAAAACCTTAGAATATCTAAAAATGTAAAAATAATTGAACCTGTCAATTATTCAATTTTAATTTCACTCATTGAAGATAGTTCTTTTGTGATATCAGACTCAGGGGGCATACAAGAAGAGGCTGTTATATTAAAAAAACAATGCATTGTTCCATTAAACTTCACGCCACATAATTATTATGTTTCTCCAAATGCAAATATAATTATTAATTTAGATAAAAAAAATTATTTAAGAAAAGCAAAAAATTTTTTGAAAAACTATAAAAAAAATAAAAAATTTAAATACTTTAATCATCCAAAGAACGTGAGTGAGAAAATAGTTAAAATTATAAAAAAAAATATATGATCAAATTATTCGAACAAGATTTGAATAAGAGCTATTTAAGACGTATTGAAAAATCTTTCAAAAATGATTTATGGGTTAATGGAAAAATAGTTAAAAAATTTGAGGAAAATATTCAAAAAAAACTTAAATTAAAATTAAAAGCTATAGGATGTAACAGTGGTTCTGATGCATTATTGATTGCTCATCTTTTGGACCGACATCCACATAAAGACATTTATATAACAACACCTGTTTCATATTTGGCAAGCTCAAGTATAGCTAAATTTCTTAATTTGAATTTAATTTATATAGATATTGAAAAACATAATTATTTATTGGATCTAGATAAATTGGAAAATTTTTTAAATAGATGTGAAAAAAAAATATTGAAACGAATTAGAGGAATAATTAATGTAGAATTATTTGGTGCCACAAATAATTTAATTAGATTAAAAAAACTTTCAAAAAAATATAATCTTTCATTGATTGGTGATTGTTCTCAAAGTATTGGAAGTAAATTTAAAGATCAATCTACGATAAATTACTATGACTATAGTGTAACTAGTTTTTATCCAACAAAGTTATTATCTGCTTATGGTGATGCCGGTATGGTCTTTGTTAAAAAAAAACATCAAAATAATGCACTTTTATTAAGAAATAATGGTCATACAACAGAAAATAAAAATAATTGTAGATTAATTGGAATTAATTCACGATTAGATAGTTTCCAAGCTCTAATACTAGATCAAAAATTAAAAAATTTAAAAAAAACTTTAAATATTAAAAAAAATTTTCTTAAAATATTAAAAAGAAATTTACCAAAACAATTTAATCTACCAATTTTTGACAATGGTGTAATTTCAAATAATTATATTTTAAGTTTTTATGTGAATAAGTTTATTACTAAGAAGTTCATAAATTATATGAATAAAAATGGAATAAATTGTAAGGTTATTTATCAAAAATTGCTTAGTGAAAATAAAGTTTTAAGACCAATAATAAATACAAATTTAATAAATGCATATAAAATAAAAAAAACTTTAGTTTCAATACCCAGTCATCAAAATTTAAGTTCAAAAGATTTTTTTTATATAATTAACAAAATTAAAAAATTTAAATTTTGACTAATAAAAAAAAAATTGTTTTTTTATCTGCAACTAAACATGGTTTAGATTTGATAGATTTAATAAATAAAAAATATAAAATACATTACGTAATTACTCCAAAATTAAAAAAAAAATCATCATCTGAAAGAATTAATGCCAAGAAATTTTGTATTAAAAATAAAATTAAATATAAAGAGTTGAGCTCCTATTCAAATATTGACGAACTTAAAATTTTTTTTAAAAAAATAGATGTTGATGTGTTAATTTGCATAAGTTGGCAAAGGATCATTCCGAAATGGTTGATAGATATTCCGAAAGTTGCATCATTGGGCGCTCACGGGAGCCATGAAGGTATTTATATGGGAAGAGGAAGATCGCCGATGAATTGGTGCTTATTGGGTGGTAAGAAAAAATTCATTTTATCTTTGTTTAAGATAAATAAAGACGATGCAGACTCAGGTCCAGAAATATTTAGAGAAAAAATTCTAATAAATAAAAAAGATAATATAAATGATCTTTACAAAAAAAGTTACGCTTCACTTGCAAAAATGATTTTAAAGTTTTTGATTACAAAAAAGGTAAAATATAAATCTTATAACGGAATATATAGATTTTTACCAAAACTAGTGCCTAATGATGGTTATATTGACTGGAATAGAACTGATTTAGATCTTTACAATTTTATTAGATCTAAAATATCACCTTACCCAAATGCATTTACATATTTAAAAAAAAAAAAATTCTTTATTAAATCTGCAAATTTAATTAAAATTAATTATGAAGGTAGGTATAGACCAGGTGAGATTATTTCAATTTATAATGAAAGAAAAGTGGTTGTCAAAACAAAGACTCGACCGCTAATAATAGAGCTTAATGATATGATAAAAAAAAATATAAAGAAGGGTGATATTTTTATATCCACTAATTTTAAAAAACAAATGAGGCAAATAATTAAACGTCATTATAAGCAGTTTCCGAAAAATAAATTAAATAAAATGATAATAAATTTAGCAAAATGAAATTTAAAAAAAAAAATTATATTAAATTATTAAATGAAATATCAAAAAATGATTATATTTTTATTTTAGCAAAAGATTGCAAAAAAAACTTTGTAAAAAATAAAAAAATTATATTAAGACATGACATTGATTTTGATACTTCATTTGCAGTTGATATGGCTAAAATTGAGTATGATAATCAAATTAAATCTACATACTTTTTTTTGATGAGAGATGTGTTTTACGATTTATACTCAGAAAATACATTTAATGATTTGATGAAAATAAAACAATATGGACATGAGATAGGACTGCATATAAATCCACACAATTATTTAAATAAAAAAAATAAACTTAAACTTTTAAAAGATGATTTAAATTATTTTAAAAAATTTTATAAAATCAAACTGAATTCAATCTCATTTCATCAACCTTCAGTTTATAAATTTAAAGATTTAGATATAAAATTTAAATTTAGTTCTTACAATAAAATTTTAATGAAACATTTTAAATATTTTTCTGATAGTTCAATGAAATTTGATTATAAAGGACTTAAAAACTTTTTAGCGACTAAACATAATATACAATTATTAATTCATCCTATATGGTGGATAACTAGCAAAACAACAATACATGAAAAAATTAAAGAAACATTTATTAAGAAAAAATCAGAACTTGTAAATAATTTTATAAAATATGATAAATTAGTTAAGTCAAAAAATACATATGGATAGAGCATTTAGATTTTTTTTATCTTATCATTTCATATTATTTTTTTATGTTTTTTATTATTTAATTATTTCATATTTTAGTAATGAGTTTGATTCATTACATTTCTATGAAATCGTATTAAAAGTTAATTCTGGTGATATTTTATATGCTGATTATAATGTTTGGTATGGACCACATTTAATTTTTTTCTTAAATTTTTTAAAATTATTAAACTTAACAAATTATAATTTTTATATTTTTTTAGGTTTAATTCAGAATATTGTACTGGCCTATATAATTTTTAAAATAAATAATCATTTTTATAATGATAAAGCATTATCTAAGTCCGTATTTGTTTTGGGGCTTTTTTGCATTAATCCAATGGTGAATAATTTTTATTGGGATTATTATGCGCTTATTTTTTTTTTCACATCTTTTTATTATTATTTAAAAAATGATTATTTAAAATCAGGATTTTTTGGTTCTTTTATATTTTTTTTAAAACAGACCCAGGGAGTCTTTTTTATATTTTTTATATTGTTTCTATTTTTCTATGATCTTTTATTTAAAAAAAAAAATATAAAAAATTATTTAATTTATTTTTTAATATTTTCTTTATTTCAATTTATTATTATAGGTATGTTTTACGATATTAATGATTATTTGTATAATTCAATATACTTTATTTTTGGATATTCAGAAAGTTTGTTTGGAAGTAAATTACAAACTATAGCTTTAATAATTTTGAAAAGTTCGTTTCTACAAGTAGATCAAATCACTATTTTCTCTAAAGATTTTTTTAGACATAAAACTTTAATTTTATTTTACTTAATATTTATATTAGGTTTTCATTTATGGGCTATTAGTTTTATTTTAAAATTGAAACGTAATATTTTAAGTGAAAAATTTATATACTTTTTTTTTATATTTGTAGTTTCGTGTTTAATGACTTCTTTGATTGGGAGAGGATATTTATCAAAAATTTTTATTATTTTTATTTTTACACTGGATTTAATATATAATAATAAATATCTATATGAAAAATTGTATAAAAAAATATTATTTTCTTATACGATATTATCAATTATATTCATTTCTTTAATCTCCCTTAAAAATTTTAATAATGAATTTATAAGATATGAAAATAATAAATTTTTAAGTATACCAAAGTCTTTTTTTCAAGATCAGGATCTTTATAACAGTACCAAGGATTTAAAAAATTATATTTATAAAAAGAAACTAGAAAATATTTTTGTTTTTGGGAATTCATCAAGATTAGCAGTAATTTTGAATAATATACCAACAATGAACTATAATTTATATTTTTATATTACATGGCAGCCATCAGAGATTTTAGAATTTAAAAATAAATTATTCAATGACCTTAAAACAAAACAACCAAAGACTCTAATTTATTCAAATAAAGAAAGAAAAACATTCATTAAAAACAATAAAAATATTGAAAAAGAATTAGAATTTTATAAAACAATTTATAATAATAAAATATTTTCCGTATTAGAACGTATAAAATAACATGACAAAATTAAATTTTGGTACACCCAGTTTAAATAAAGAAGATAAAAATAATTTAATTAAGGCTTTCAATACTAATTGGATCTCCCAAGGTTTATATAATTTGAAATTTGAGAATCAATTCAAAACGATTTATAAATCTAAATATGCACTTAGTGTTTGTAATGGTACAAAAGGAATAATGTTGGCAATTATGGCACTAAATTTAAAACCAAAAGATGAAATTTTAGTCCCTGAATATTGTTATATAAGCCCAATTAACATGTGTAAGTTGTTTAATTTAAAAATTAAATTAGTGAAAATAAACTACTTGAATTTACAAATTGATCATCACGATTTAGAAAAAAAAATTTCAAAAAAAACAAAATGTTTACTTTTAGTCTATAACTATGGAAATGTTGGTGATATTAATAAGATTGTATCTATAACAAAAAAAAATAATGTAAAAATTATAGAGGATTTCTCTGAATCAACATTCTCGAAATTTGACGGTAGGTTTGTAGGAACATTTGGAGATATATCAGTAACATCTTTACATGCTACAAAAACTATAACGACAGGAGAAGGAGGTGTTGTTCTAACAAATAACACAAATTTGTTTAAAAAAATGAATAAAATTAGAGAACACGGTTTTAAAAAAAAAGGAGATTATACCTTTGAAATAACAGGATCTAATTTTAAATTAAGCAATTTGTTAGCAAGCATAGGTTGCTCACAACTTAAGAGATATGATAAAATAGTACAAAACAAAAAATTAATATTTAAAACTTATTTTAAAAGTTTGAAAAAATTACCAATGATCAAGCTTCCCATATTTCATAAAAAAGAAAAACCTTGCATGTGGTGTTTTCCAATCATTGTCAATAATACTAAAATTTATAATAATCTTATTAAATACTTAATTAATAAAAAAATTGCATTTAAAACAGGATTTAAATTACTTTATAAGTACAATCATTTAAATTTATCTGGATTAAATAAAATTAATCCAAATGTTTTACTATTACCTATGAATGTAAATATAAAATATAATCAAGTTCAAAAAATAATAAATTCAATTAAGTCGTTTCTTAGAAAAGAATTGAAACAAATATAACAGTGTCGATTGTTTTTTGTGTTAATGGAAAATTTACAGCTTTTGATTATTGCAAAAATCTCAACAAGCTAAATAAAATAAATAAACTAATAACCACTTATCCGTATTATAAGATAAAGAAATATGGATTAAAACAAGATCAGGTAAAATCCTTCGTTTGGTTGGAAATTATTAAAAAACTTAATCAAAAAATTTTTTTAGATAATGGTTTTTTTTTACCAGGGCATAAAATTGAAAATTTTATAAATTCGTTATTTGATTTTTTTTGTTCAATAGAGCTAAAAAAAATAAGTTTTAAAAAGGCAATATTCTTTTCAGGTTCAGTTGAAAGATCAATAAAACTTTCAAAAAAAAAGGGTGCAAAGTGTTTCTTAATAAGAGGTTCTTCACATATTCTGGAGGTGAAAAAAATTTTAGAAGCAGAAAAGAATAAAACAAAAATTAATATTCAACTTCCATATCCTGAATTAATCAAGAGAGAGCAAAAAGAATATTTGTTATCAGACAGAATTTTTATTCATTCAAAATTTGCATTGAATAGTTTTAAAAATAGGGGAATAAAAAAAAATAAATTATCTTTATTACCAATAGGCCTGGATAAGAAAATAAAAACTAAAAGAAAAACTAAAAAAAAAATTAAAAATATTCTCTATCTTGGTCAAATAACACCTAGAAAAGGGATTTTATATTTATTAGAAGCATTTGAGAGTTTAAATTTAAAAAATGTAAACTTATTTATTGCTGGACCAGCCCAGAAAGAAATGAAAAAATATTTAATTGATTATTGTGAGAGGAACAAAAATATTCAATATTTTGGTAGAGTTTCTTTAGCAGAAAAAAATAAACTTTTTAAAAAAAGTGATATTTTTTGTTTGCCAACCTTAGAAGATGGTTTTGCAAAAGTTATTATAGAAGCTATTGAATATCAAAATTATTTATTAGTGTCCAAGTTTTCTGCAGGACCAGATATAGTTAATAAAGATAAAAATATAGGGTTAATATTCGACCCAAAAAATAAAATAGATTTTAAGAAAAAAATAAAAAAATCTTTAAATTCTGAAATTAATTTAAAAAATAGTAAAATTAATCTAATAAATATTAAATATAATTGGTTTAATATATCAAGAGATTTTTTAAATAAATTAAATCGTTAGCACTTGAGAGCCAAATCTATCAAATTTAAATTTTATTATTCTAAATTTTTTAAATTTTTTTTTAATCTTATTAATTTCATCTTGTTTTCCAATGCAGAGAAAAAAACCACCTCCACCTGCACCAAGTAATTTTGCTCCATAAACACCACACTTGAGAATATCATTATAAATTTGATTTAAATTTTCGTTGGTTATTTTTTTAGATAAAGATTGTTTTATTTTCCAATTTTCGTTTAATAAAAGACCACATTCTTTAAATCTTGAGTTTTTAAGAAAAAATTCGAATTCATCACAAAGTTTTATTATTTCTAGTAATTGGGGTGTATTTTTTTTTATATTTTTTTTTTGATCGTGCAGTACTTTTGTTGCACTTCTGGTCATATTGGTATCAAGTAAAAATAGATGATTGTTAAAATTTGAAATAATTTTTTTGTTAATTTTTAATTTATTGATCTGAATTTTATTTTTTTTAAAAATAATTTTATTTAAACCACCATAACAACAAGCATATTGATCTTGGTAACCTATGTTAGATTTAAGTTTGTTGATTTCTATATCAGTGGATAATTTACAAATTTTACTTTTATCTAAACTTTTGTTTTTCAGTTCTTGTATTGCCGAAACTAAAGATACTGTAAACGCAGATGATGAGCCAAGACCTGTTCCTCCAGGTATATCTGAAAAAGAGGAAATATCTAAGTTATTTAATTTATAATGTTTAAGCACCTCCCTAACTATTGGGTGCTTTATATTTCTATAATGCTTTTCATTTTCAAATTTAGAATATTTTAGAAATATTTCTTTATATGATTTTTTTAAACATACATACATATATTTATTTATTGATGTGGAAATTACTTTTCCCTCATATTCAGAAAAAAATTCTTTAAAATCTGTTCCACCACCCATAAAACTTATTCTAAGTGGTGTTTTACATATAATCATATAAAATCTTATACACTAAAATATTAATTTAAAAAATTTATATTTAAAATTTAGTAAAAAAATGTTTTAACCTGTTAAAGTTATAAATATTATTCCAATTTGTAAAAATGAAATATTTAAAAAATAAAAGACTTTTATATGTTGGAGATTATTTTAAAGGATCAAATGCATCTCATAGAGTTGATATTTTAAAAAAATATTTTAAGTCAGTTGATATTATTAACTACCATAAATTTACTAGAGAACTTTCAGGCGTTAAAAGGTCTTTTTTTTTTAGATATCCACACGGAAAAATATTAAAAAAAATCAATAATGAAATATTAAGTGTTTGCAAAAAGAAGAAAATAAACATTATCTGGTTTGAGAAACCTATTTTTATAGAAAATCATACACTAATGTTATTAAAGAAGATGAAAGTTTTTACTATTGATTACACGGTAGATAATGCTTTTGGTCCTAGAATACATAGGGTTTGGAGGTTATATAAAAAAAACCTTAATTTTTTTAATATAAATTTAGTACCAAGAAAAATAAGTATAAGTGATTATAAAAAAAGGAAATGCAAAAAGGTAGATTACTTCCCATTATGTTATTTTAAAAATTTACATAAAATTGGCACTTCGAAAGTTAATCAAAATATAGATGTTTCGTTTGTTGGTACTCCATATAATGACAGGGCAGAGGTCATAGAGAAATTGTATCTAAATCATAAAATAAAAACAAATATAAATGGAAATATTATTCAATGGAAAAAGAAGATTTCGGAGAAAGTTTTTAAAAAACTTAAAATAAAGAAAGATATTTACAACATAAATTATGTAAAAAAGATAAAAAAATCAAAAATAAATTTATCTTTTACTTCATATGATAATTTAGATGAGTACCCATATAGACTATTAGAAATAATCATGTCAAATGGCTTCTGCTTACATCAATTAAATAAAAAAAATAAATTAAAAATACTAAAAAAGAATAAAGAAATTATTACATTTAGTAATACAAATGAATTATTTTATAAAATAAATTATTTTTTAAATAATAAAAAAAAAGAGAAAGAATTATTAAATTAGGACAAAAAAAAATTAAAAAATTAAATTTAGACTCAGAGAGTAGAATTTTAATTTTTTTTAAAAAACATAAGAATTATATTGTAAAAACTATAACTTAATATTTTTTTTTGTAAAATTATGTAAGTTTTTGTTTTTGAACATTAAAAAATTTATACCAGCTTTTTTAGCAGCATCTTTATCTGTAATTTTGTCGCCAACAAAGACAGAACCATATTTTATAACAGGAAATTCTTTTAAACATTTTAGTATCATCCCTGGATTTGGTTTTCTATCAAAAGATTTTTTTCTATATTTTTTTATCTTTGCTTTTTCATGGAATGGACAAAAATATATTTTATCAATATGAGCTCCAATATTTAAAAGATCCTTTTGCATCTTATTTTCTATTTCAATATAATTCTTCTTTTTTATTAAACCTTTACCAATTCCTGCCTGATTTGTGATAACAAACACATAAAAGTTATTATCATTAAAATATTTAATTGTTTCTTTCGCGCCAGGAATCCATTTGTACTGTGATTTATTAGTTATATATTTTCCATCTATATGCTTATTTAATACCCCATCCCTATCAAAAAAAATTGCTCTCTTTGGTGAGTTTTTTTTCAAAAATAAGCCAGATGAATTAAAATCTTTAGGAACACCTATATCAATGAAAGAATTACTGTAAATCTTACCGGCAATTTTATTTTTAAAAATTTTTTGTTTATTAATGTAATCCTCAAAATCTCCGTTTCTCTTAAGATATTTCAGTATAGTTTTTTTACAAAAAATAATTCCTCCACTAATTAATATTTTTTTATTTAAAGTTTTCTTACTAATATACAAATCATTTTTTTTAAAGTTATAGCTAGTATATCTATTCAGATCCTTACAGATTACTTTTCTTAAAGAAAGATAAATTGTTTTTGAATTGTTTATTTTTGAAAAATTAAAAAGATCTAAATAATTAAAATTAAATATTGTATCTCCATTAAAAATAAAAAAGTCTGATTTTATCTTATTTTTTACTTTATCTATAGCTCCAAGTGTACCATTAAATTTTTTTTCTATAAATAATTCAATTTGCGAATTTAAAATTTTTTTACCTTTGTAAGATTTAAACTTAAAACCTTTATAGCCAGCAATAATAATTATTTTTTTAAAACCAAATCTAGCTATATCAAATAGTAAATAATCTAAAAATTTTTTATCGTTTATCTTTAGTAAAGGCTTGGGTATATTTTTGGTTAATTTTTTGAGTCTTGTACCTTTTCCACCAGCTAAAATAATTGCAGTAAGATCTTTTTTATTCATTTAATATCAAAAAGTTTGAAATATTTTTTCATTATTTTCTTATTATCAAAAATATCTAATATTTCTTTATGAGTTTTCTTGCTTATTTTAACATTAAAACCGCTATCTATTTTTTTATATAAGTTAGAAAGTTTTGATATGTTATCCCCACAAATTATTCCAACTTTTTTCTTTTTTATAAAGTTAGATAAACCAGTATTTTTAGATATTATTACTGGGGTTCGACACAACAAGGACTCAAGGATTGTATTTCCAAAGTTTTCAGTTGCTGAGAGTAAAATTGAGAATCTTGCTTCTTTAAACAAAGTTCTCTTTACTTTTTCATTATAAGTTGCTGGCAGTATATGAATTTTATTTTTTAATTGTTTTTTATCTATAATTTTTTTTAAAAAATTTATGTATTTTTTTTTGCCACTACCGACTATTTTGATTTTAAAATTAAATTCATTTTTAAATGCATAAATTATTTTATCAATATTTTTTTTTTCAGTAATCCTGCCTAAAAATAAAATACTATTTAAGATTTTATTTTTATTTTTATTTTTATATGGCTTAATCGTTAAAAAATTACTGATAATAGTATTGTTTTTAATATCTATAATTTTTTTGGTTTCCTCTTGTTCAAATTTACTCGAAAAAATAACCTTTTTTGCTTTTTCTAAAATTCTTTTTTCAAATAAAAAAATCCATAATTTTTTTATTGATCTACTTTTAAAATTAATTGATTCTTTCATCAAACTTCCTCTAGGTGATATAAAATACTGTTTGTTAAAAATAAAACAAATCACAGCTGAAAATAAAGAAAAAAAATTGAAACAAGAGATGATATATACTTTATCATATTTCTTTATTTCCTTTAATAAAAAAAATATTAATTCTAATGAGAAATATAATTTTCCTAGGTAAGACTTAAAATATATTGTTTTATTATTTTTTTTCCCTCCTTTGTTAAAAGAATTTTTTGTAGATAAAATTTTATGGCCAATTTTTTTTTCAAATAGATGATTTGAAAGTTTACTTATTTGAAAAATAGGACCACCAATATGGTATGCAGGTAAGTATGTTGGCGTAATAATTAATAAATTAAATTTATGTTTCATTTATTCTTTTCAAAAGCATTAATGGAATGACACCTATAATACAAATTAATACTCCTCCAAAAACTCCAGATAAGTTAGATTGATACATAATTGATTGATAAAGAATACATATTCCAAAAATATTTAAATAAAATTTTGAAGTTCTAATTAAAGAAAATGCCAAAGCAGCTAAAAAAGATATTAAAAAAGATGAAAAAAATAAACCTGGAATTTTATAATTAATGTAACCTTCAAGAATAACATTCAAATTTATACTAGTTGTATTTTTTTTATAGCATTCATCTTTAATTCGATAAGGGCTAGCTATACCAAAATGACATATTAAAACGTTACCATATGACTCTGAGGGCTTATTTGGATAAATAATTCTGGGTATTAATATTACTGGCAATCTCTCATAAGTTCTTCCATTAAGAGTTTCGGCATTATTAGTATCAAATAATTTTTTTACTATCACTGTATGATTTATTTCTGAAAGTCTTCCTAATAATCTGTTATAAACAAGTCGAAGATAATCAGTAGGTATATAATTATCTAATTTAAAATATATTTTTCTTTTATTATAATCAAATTGAGATAAAACATAATCATCTGAAAGTCCATCTGACAGATTCCGGAAGAATTTATATTTACCATTTGTTTTTACAATATTGTATTTTCTAAAATCACTAAATCCATATTTTGTTTTGAAGAAATCTTGAGTACTTATAAGAATAACAAATATAGATAAAAATATTATCAATGATTTAAAGATATTTTTTAGAGATAATTCTCTAAACACAGCAATATATAAAAAAATCAACATTAAGTGAATAACATTTGAAATTTCTCCAAAAAAAACTGGAATTAAAAAAAATAATGAGAAAATTAAAAAAATTTTTTTATTTTTAATGAAAAAGAAAAAAGTAAGATAATAAAAAACAAAATTATTTAATAAAAAAATAAAATTGAATTTTCCAAAATTTATAAAAGTTCCTAAAAAATAAAAAATTGGAGAAATTACAATTACAAAATAATATAATAAATCTGAATTAATTTTAAATTTTTGAAAAAAAAAATTTAAATTTTGCAAATTTAAAATTTTATTAAAAAAATAAAAAAATATAAAAAAAGAAATAAACCAGTATAAGAAAATATGAAAAATCTCTTTAATATCATTTTCTTCAATTTTAATACAATTTGAAAATATTGGATCATTTACTTCAGTAATCCAGTTTTTTAAGTAAGGAAAATACTCTGAACAACTATAATAGGGTGTTTTAATTAAGATGTAAGAAACAGGATATGCTATAATTAGAATAGTTAAAAAAATTGTTAAGTAAAAATAAATATTATAGAAATCTTTTTTCATAAAATTGCTTAATATCATAAAAAAACAATAATAGAATAAATAAAAATAAATAAAAATTGTTAAGCAAAATACACATTATAAAAAAAATTATTTTTATCAATTCAAATAGAAAAGACTTTGCATTGTAAATATTTTGAAAATTTGCGTAAATTTCTTTAAATCCTGTTAATAAAAAAATTATTTCATAGATTAAGTAGGTATAGGCAAGCCCCAACATTCCATATTTATTTGAAAGAAGATAGGCAATTGGAATAAAAATTAATGATAAAATCAATAAAATCGAGTTAAACTTTATATGTTTATTTTTAGCATACAGAAAATTCACCATGGTAGTTCCATAATTTCTAATTAAGGAAGATATTATTAAAATGTAGAAAATTTCTCTATCAAAAGAAATTTTGTTTTGTAACCAAAAATTAAAGATTAATTCTGCAAATATTATCAGGAAAAAATTGAATAAAATAGTTGAATAGTTACTTATTTTTATATTGTAATTAATTAATTTTTTATCGTCATGCTTAACAGATGATTTTGTGTATTCGTAAGTAAAAGATAGCGCCAGGATATTAGTAAATTGATTACTTATACTTGAGAAAGTTTTGTGGACTACAAAGGCACCAATTTGGCTAACACCCATACCTATGGTTCCAACCAAAATTAGTGTACTAGTTTGAATTAAATTTACTACATTGCTCAAATAGAAAAAAAAACCATTAAAAACAACTATTTTAAAAATCTTTTTATTAAAAAAATTAAAATTAAAAATTATATTTGAAACGTTTATATTTTTTTTATTTATATAATTTTTTAAAAAGAGGTATTTAGAAAATACTAATATAAAATTAATTGTTGTAAAAATTACAATATCTGCATTTAAAAACAGTGATATTATTAAAAAGAAACTAATTATAAAATTAAATCCAAAATCTATTTTTTGATATTTATAATATAATCCAAGTGGTCTTAAAATCACCTCTCCATAATTTCCAATTATAATATTTGAAGCAATAATTAAAGTTGAAAAAAATAAAACAAGATTAAAATTTATCCTTGATAAATTTTCAATTTTTCCATCAATATCAAAAAAACTAACTACTGATAAAAAACATAACGTAATACATATAAAAGAAATTAAATTTATTAATGCCAAATATTTGTAATAATATTCAATTTTAAAATTTTTTTTTGCCAATTTATTTCCTAAAAAAATTTTAGAACCAAAATCAAATAGAGAAAGTTGCAAGGCAATATTTGTTATTAAAATCCATTCATTAAATAAATCATTTCCCCAATAAAAAATTATTAATGGAAAAATTAAATATTTATTAATAAAATTTGATAAAAAATTTAATATTCCATAACCAAAGGTTTTAAAAATTCTATTATACTGGCTATTCATTAGATCTTTAGACTGTTATTTTGAACATAGTTTTTTAAAATATTAATTGATCTTTCTTTCAGTGGATTGTGATATTTATTTTTACTATATGTCGGAGTATAAAAACCAATTTTAGTTTTACTAATATTATTATAAATATTTTTATTTATTTTTTTTAAAATTTTTTGTCTAGATATTTTTGGATTAATTTGAAATGAATTTGCTATCATCTTTTTATTTACAAACGGAACTCTTAATTCAATAGAATTTGACATACTTGCCCAATCACTATCTCTTAGAAGCTGGTTTTTTAAGTAGATATGATATTCAAGATAACTTGTGTTTAAATATAAATTTTCATATGGAAGATCATGTTTTTCAAAACCTTCTATTTTTATTGTATTTTCAAAAAATTTTATTTCTTCACCTGATGTAAATAAAGATCTTATGAAATAATAAATCTGACTTGTTTCGTCATAATCAAATAAATTTCTAAATTTAGGATTTTTGAATTTAATATTCTTAAGTGATTTTTGTAAAAATTCTTTTATTCCCAATTTCCTTATTATTTTATTAATAACATGAATCACTTTTATTTTTTTTAAAGTTCCATAGTCACAAAACAATTCATCTCCACCCAAGCCACTGTAAGCTACTTTGTGACTCATTTGATTTGCAATATTACTGATAATAAAAGTATTTAAACCATCTGTTGTTGGTTGATCAATTTCGTTACAAAATTTATTATCATATTCTTGAAGTAAACTTTTTGATATAAATGCATTATAGTTTTGAATTTTATTTTCAGCACAAATTTTTTCAATAATTTTACCCTCGTTTGGTATGTTTTTTTCTGATCTTGAATTTTCAAAAGTAAGTGAAAGTGTTGGAACGTCTACATTATTTTTCTTTAATAATGCAAGAATGATATTAGAATCAACACCTGAAGATAAGAAGAGGCATGAAGATACTTCTTTCGTGTAATGTTTAAGAATTGAGTCTTCAATTTCATTTTCAATATCATAATCTTTTTTATAATTGCCTTTAAAAATATCTTTTAAGTCAAAAAGAGTTATTTTTTCTAGGTTGTTATTTTTATATAAATAAAGTTGTCCTGGCTCTAAACTTTTAACATCGTTTAAGATTGTTTTGGGTTCTCTAATAAAACCAAAAGAAAAAAAGTCAATTATAGCTTCAGTATTTATTTTTTTTTTGAAATAGAATGATTTAATTGATGATGAAAAAAATAAAAAATTTTTATCAAAAGTATAATAAAGAGGTTTTATTCCTAGTGGATCCCTTGCAAGGATTAATTGTTGTTTTCTAATATCATAGATTGAAATAGCAAACATCCCATCTAGTAGATTTAAAAATTTATTTTCATATTTTATATATAAATTAAGAACTATTTCTGTGTCGGAATCCGTTATGATCTTCTGATCTTTTAAATAATTTTCTCTTAAAAATTTTTTGTTATACAATTCTCCATTATAGGAAATTACATAATTTTTACATTGAGATATCATCGGCATATTTGCTCTATCATGTAAATCTTGAATTTTAAGTCTTGTATTTAGTAGAAAGCAGTTTTTTTTTTCATTACTCCAAAAAGCTTGATGATCAGGTCCACGGTTTTTAAGAGTACCAAGTATTAAATTAATATTCTCTGAGAATGAATTTTGATCAGTTCCTGTGTATTTATATCCAGCTATTCCACACATAAATTTTTTATTTTATTTAATATGGAGTCATCCCAAAAAATAAAAAAATTGTAATTTTTTTTATGATCTTGGAGTTGTAAATTTTTAAATGCTTGAAATTCTTTTAAAATAAAATTTTTTTTTCTAGAGTAAAGATTTACTAATTTCATATTTATATTCTAATTATACTCCTATTTATAAAAAAAAAATTCCAATAATGTGAAAATAATTTGGTAAAATTCATAAATTTATAAAATTATATCGGATTAGTTTAACAAATTAGTTTTTTCCAGCTTTCTTTAGATCTACTATTTGTAATTTTATTAAAATTAAATTTTTTGTAATTTTTTTTAAAAATTTTTAGAATTTGTCTTATTTTATTTGTATTAGAAAATAAACTTATAATTTTTTTTTCATTTCTATTATTTATACTTATCCCAATATTATATTTTTTTATCATTTTAGAAATTTCGTCATTATCTCTTTGATTAAAATATAAAATTGGTTTTTTATAAAAAAGAAAATTATATATCTTACTTGGATATATTGATGTTAGTGCAGAGGATTTTGAAAATATCATTTGGAAATCACTTTTTAAGATACATCTTAAAAGTTTTTTTTCACTCAAAAGCCTTTTACTAAATAATTTTTAATCATTTCTCGGCTCACATGATCTGAATTTGTGTAAATCTTTATTTTTAAATCATTATTTTTAATCTTATTTAAAAAATTTAACGCAAAATTTTGATCATGGGACATACCAATGTTACCATTATAAAAAATATTAATCTTAGATTTCTTCGTAATTTTTAATTTCTTTTCTTTAAGTGAATTCCAATTTTGAAAAATTTTTATTTTTTTTTTATTAATACCATAATCATTCATCAATGTATTTTTCATTGAGGCAGATATCGTGACAATAATATCAACATTTTTGTAAATGTATTGATTAATTTTTTTTAAAATAAAAATTAAAAAACTATTTTCATTAAATATATTAGATATTATTAAAGTATTTGGAAATATATCTTGGCACCAAAATATAACTTCACACTTAAAACATTTTTTTAATATAATTAAAATAAGTCCAATCATTGGGGGATCACTAGTAAAAATAATTTTTTGATTTTTTAAATGATTTATGTTCTTTAAAATTAGATAATACATTAAAAAAATTTCAAGAATTTTACCTTTTAATGTAGAAGCTTTTTTTTTATTAAAGAGTGTGAATATTTTACTATTTTTATTTTGGCAACTTAAAGAAATTATTTTTGCTGAATTGAGATTTAAAGTCTTTATTAAATCTAATATATAAAAACCGTTACCGTTTTTATTTGTTGTATCATTATTTATAAATACCGCCATTATTTTCTGGTAATTACAAAATTTTCTAAAATTAGATAATCCATTTTTGAATTTTTAAAACAATTAATTGCATCTGCGGGTGTACAAACAATAGGCTCTTGAACATTGAATGAAGTATTCAATAAAATAGGAACTTTGGTCTTTTTGAAAAAAATAGTTAATAATTTGTGATAAAATTCATTATCAGTTTTTTTTACAGTTTGTAACCTACCTGTATTATCCACATGTCTTATTGCTGGTGCAATCAGTCCAACATTTTTTTTAAACTTCAATACCTGCATCATGTTTGATACTTCTTTTATTTTTTTAAACTGAAACCATTTATTTGCATGCTCGTATAAAATAGATGGAGCAAAGGGTCTAAAAGCTTCTCTTAATTTAATTTTATCATTAATAATATTTTTCATATCTTTCCCCCTGGGGTCTGCTAGTATTGACCTATTTCCCAAAGCTCTAGCTCCCCATTCTAAACGACCCTTAAATAAACCAATTATCTTTTTTTGCTTTAGATTGTTCACAATAATTTTAATTATATCTTTATCATCTCTTTTAAATTGCACTTCAAATTTCTTATCTAATTTTTTTTCTTTTAATATTTTTTTAATTTCGTTGTTGCTAAACTTTGGTCCTAAATAATTTGATTTTATAACTACCTTTTTTTTATAATATTTAAAATACACGAATGCTGCAGCTCCAATTGCTCCTCCAGCATCATAAGATGCAGAGTGAATAGATAAATTATTAAATTTTGTATTTTGTAAAATCTTACCATTAGCCAAGGAATTCATGGCACATCCTCCTGCGTAACTTAAATTTTTCGATTTAAAGTTTTTTTCAATATATTTAATAATAGAAAACAGAGCTTTTTCAAAAGTAGCTTGAAGCGAGCAAGCAATATCAGCTTTTAATTCTTGTTGATAAATACTTTTTTTGTTAAGGCCAAAGAGTTTAGACATATTATTGTTATATAAATTTGGAAAAGTTGGTTTGATATTTCTAAAATTAAAGTTCAATCCATGATCAAAATAACTAAAATAATTTTTGTTGAGTTTATAATTCCAATCTTTAATGGAAATTATTTTATTAAACTCTTTTTCAAATTTATTTTTTCCCAAAGCAGACATTCCCATTATCTTGTACTCATCACCATAATTTTTAAAACCTAACATTTGAGTTACTGATTGATATAATATTCCTAATGAATGTGGATAAAAAACTTTGTGTTTAATCTTAAGTTCATTAGAATTTGCAACTCCTATAGCACAACTTGCAAAATCTCCAAAACCATCCAATGATAATATTGCTGACTCTTTAAATTTACTTGTTAAAAAAGAGGAAGCTACGTGAGCAAGGTGATGATCAACAAATAAAATTTTAGGATTTAATTTTGATAAATTAAACTCTTTTAAAAAAAGATTTTCAATATTATTCAAATTAATTAAGTTTTTACTTTTTTTAAGAGCATATTTAAAGTTGTTATAATTTTGGATTGAAAAAAAAAATTTTTGTTTTAAGTTTGATTTTGAATTTCTGTTTAAAGCAATATACTTTAAATCATTAAGATTTATATCAACATGTTGTAGACACATTTTTATTGATTTTATTGGAAATCCAGACCAGTTTTTAATTCTATTTATTCTTTCTTCTTCTATAGCAAAAACTACTTCATTATTTTTTAATATGCATGCAGCTGAATTAGCGTGAAAAGCATTTATACCTAAAATATATGACATAAAGGATATTATAATTTCTTGATATTGTTTATAAATAAATATGAAAAAAAAAATAGCTATTTTTAGCACTCATCCTATTCAATATCAGGTCCCTTTATTTAGGATGCTTACAAAAATCAAAAATGTTGACTTAAAAGTTTATTTCGCTTCAAATCAAGGTGTCAAATTTAAAAAAGATAAAGATTTTAACCGAACATTTGCATGGAATGTTAATTTAAAATCAGGTTATAAACATAAATTTATAGGATCCGAAAATAAAGATGTTAATAGTTTTTTTTTAAACTCAAATTTTATTAAAAAAGAAATAAGAAAAAATAAATTTGATTTATCAATTATTTTTGGATGGAATAATTTATTTTACTTAAAAGCAATTTTTTATAATTTTTTCTTTAGCAGAAAACTAGTTTTAAGGTCTGAAAACAATTTATTCAAAAAAGAAAATATTTTTAAAAAAATTATAAAAAAAATTACCTTTTATTTTTTATTCAAATTATTTGATAAATTTTTAGTAATAGGAAAAAGGAATTATGATTTTTATATTAATCATAAAATAAATAAAAAAAAATTACTTCCAGCTCCATATTGTGTAGATAATGACTTTTTCGAAAATAAACATAAAGACAGTAAAAAAATTAAAAAAAAATTTAATATAAAAAATGAAATTATATTTATATTTTCAGGAAAATTTATTGAAAGAAAAAGACCATTAGATATTTTAAAGGCATTAAAGTTGATCAGACATTATGAAAAAAATTACAAATTTATATTTATTGGTGATGGTATTTTAAAAAAAAGATGTATTAAATTTTGCAAAGATAATAAATTAAAAAATGTAAGTTTTTTAGGTTTTAAAAATCAAAAACAGATTGTAAATTATTATTGTCTTTCAGATGTAATAGTAATGCCTTCAGAATATGAGACATGGGGATTATCTGTTAACGAAGCAATGGCTGCTGGATGTGCGTGCTTAATTAGTAAAGAAACTGGATGCAGTGAAGATCTTATAATTTCAAACGGAAAATATAAGAATGGATTTGTTTTTGATGCAGGAGATATTAAAGATTTAAGTTATAAAATAAAATTTTTTATTGAAAATAAAAAACAACTTAAAAGTATGAAAAGGAATTCATTAAAAATTGTAGAAAAATTTATTTTTGAAAAAACAGTTAACTCAATTAAAAATATCATTAAATGAAAAAATTTTGTTTAGTTTGTTCAGGTGGAGGTCATTTAAGTGAAATTTTAGAAATTAAAAATAATTCAAATATCCAGAAATATTTTTTTATAATAAATTCAAAAATTAATTTTAAATCAAAAAACAAAGTTTATTTTGTTTCTCACGGAATAAGAGGTATTAAATTATTTTTTAATTTATTTGAGATTTTTTCAATCTTTATAAAAGAAAAACCTGATTTTATAATTTCGACTGGTGCCAGTGTTGCTTTACCAGCATTTATTATCGGAAAGTTTTTTTTTAAAACAAAATTTATTTTTTTTGAAACTTTAACTAGAATAAAAAAACCGTCAATTTCTGGTAGAATTATGTATAAACTAAGTGATGAGTTTTATTTTCAATGGAAAGATCTAAAAAAATTTTTTCCAAAAGGTAAATATTATAATATTTTAGATAATTTATGATTTTTTTGTCTGCTGGTAATAATGAGTTGTCATTTTTAAGATTTTTTTTAAGGTTTGAAAAAATTTTTTATGAGTTAAACAAAAAGAATGTCGAAGTGATTTGTCAAGTAGGCCATACTGAGTATAAAAACAAAGACTTTAAAATAATTAAATTTTTAGAAAAAAAAAAATTTAACAAATTAATCAGAAAAAGCTCAATATTTATTTCTCATGCTGGAGCTGGCAGTATAATTGATTCCATTCAAAACCAAAAAATTCCTATTTTATTACCAAGAAAAAAAAAATTTAAAGAACATGTTGATGACCATCAAGTAGAACTGTATGAAAAGTTATTGCAAAATAATTTGGCCTCATCTTTTAAACAAATTTATAATTTAAAAAATAAAAAATTTTTGGTAAAAAGTAAAAAAAAAAGAATTCTTTTTTAAAAATATTTTTTTATATTATTAAATACTAAATTTGGCCTAAACGAACCAATACATTTACAACCTGGTGCTCTATCCAAATTATTATTATTTTTTGATAAATCAATAAATCTACAATCTGTGCAATTAAAATCTTTATAAAAATTTATATTATTTTTACCAATTGGAAACCATCTACCTTTTTTATCTCGAGATGAAAAAATAGAAATTGTTTTGAGTCCAAGCAAAGCACATAAGTGCATGTTAGCTGTATCATGTCCGATGTATAATCTTGAATTAGAAATAGTATTTATCAAATCCGTGAAGGTTTTGTTAAAATAAGGGATGCAATTTTTTGGAAAATATGATTTGATTATTTTTGCTTTTTCATTTTCTATTTTCCCGTTTCCAATAATTATTAACTTTTGTTTTTTATTATTATCAATGATATATCTAACTAACTTAATCCAATTATCTAATCCCCAATCTTTAATTTTAAATTTACCACCTAAACACAATATTATATCAGAGTTTTTCCTAAAGTTTTTTCTTCTAGAGAAAAGTTTTACAATATTATTCTCATCTATCTTCTTTTTAAAAAATCTTGCTATTAATTTTAAACTTTCTTTTTCATTATCAAATGAGTTAAAATTGTTATGATCCAATCCAATGATTTCTTTAACTCTTAGAATTTTGAAGACAAAAAATTCAATCAAAATATTTAATTTAATTGCAAATTTACTTTTTTTTTTAAAAATAAAATTTGTTGGATCTTCTTTTAAATAATACATTTTATGAAATCTATTTCTAAGAAAAAAAATGATAAATTTGATTATATAAAACTTTTCTTTAAAAATTATTTCATATTTAAAATCTAAACCAAATTTTTTAAACAATTCACTAGGTTTAAAAAAACTAGTTGTTTTGTTTTGTAAAGTTAAATAAAAAATTTCTGATGAATGATTTTCATTTTGTATCAATTTTAAGCAAGGTAAAGCTACTAATGCATCCCCATAGCTACCATTTCTAAATATTATAATTTTCTTTTTCACTTTTATATTTTTCGTATATATATCATTTATGATTATAATAACAGGTGGTTTAGGTTTTATTGGAAGTAATATTCTTCATAGTTTAAATAAAAGAAATAAATCTAACATCCTACTAGTTGATAGTTTTACAAAAAAAAAATTTAAAAATATACAATATGCAAAATACCTAGATTTTATTGAAAAAAAAAAATTTATAAAAAATCTTTATGAATTAAAATATAAAAAAATAGAATGTATTTATCATCAAGGCGCATGTACAAATACTCAGGAAACAGATCTAAAATATTTAATTGAAAATAATTTTGAATATTCAAAAAAGTTATTAAAATTTGCCAATGATAATAATATTAATTTTGTATATGCATCCTCAGGTTCAATATATGGAAATATTAAAAAAGATATGAAGGAAACCCAATTTTTAGAAAAAAGAAGAGTTGAAAATTATTATGGGTTATCAAAATTAATGTTTGACCAATATGTAATTAAAAACAAAAAAAAATTAAAGTCAGCTATCGGTTTGAGATATTTCAACGTTTATGGAATTAATGAATTTCATAAAAAAAATATGTCTAGTCCTATACTCACCTTTTATGATCAAATTAAAAAGAAAAATGTTTGTAAAATATTTGGTCAATATGATGGTTTTGAAAAAGGAAAACATTCTAGAGATTTTGTTTATATAGATGACGTTGTAGATATTAATATTTGGGCTTCTAAAAAAAAGATGGTTAATATATTTAACGTAGGAACAGGTATCTCAAATAGTTTTAAACAAATTGCTGATACTGTTATAAAAAAACTCAAAAAGGGAAAAATTGAATATATAAAATTTCCAGAAAGATTTAAGGGTAAATATCAATCATTCACACAAGCAAATATTTTAAAACTTAGAAAACTAGGGTATAAAAAAAAATTTACAACTATAGATAAAGGCATTTCGCTTTATTTAAAAAAATTACAATGTAATGAATAAAAAAATTCTAGTAATAGGGGATTTGTTTTTAGATATATATTCAAATTACATATCCGTAAGAAATTCCCCTGAGATAAATGCTCCTGTTTTAATAAATAAAAAAAAAAAATTTTTTCTTGGAGGAAGTGGAAATGTTGCTGCAAATTTGAAATCTTTTAACGAAGATGTAATTTTAATATCTTTTTTTTCAAACGACAAAAACTCATATAACTTAAAAAAATTATTAAAAGAAAAAAGAATTAAAACTTATTTTTTTGCTCACCCATACTATAGAAATATTACTAAAGAAAGAATTCTAAAAAATAATATACAAATTGCAAGAATCGATAGAGAAAAAAAAGTAAATCATAGTATTTCAAGCTTAAAAAGATTTAAAAATTATTTAAAAAAAAATATTAAAAGTTTTAAATCAATAATAATTTCAGACTATGCAAAAGGTTTTATTAATGAAAAAGTTGTTAAAATTATTACAAATTTATCGAATCAGAATAATATTCCTATTTTTGTAGATCCAAAAAGTTCAAACCCTAAAATTTACAAAAATGTCAATTTTATTTCACCCAATTATCAAGAATTTAAAAATTTTTATCCTGATGAGAAAAAAATAAAGAAAGTATCAAAAATATTTAATCAAACTAAAACCAATTATTTAATAGTTACTAATGGAGCAAAAGGATCTTTTTACATAAATAGGAACTTAAAGAAAATTAATTTTAAACCTTTTAAAATTAAAAAAAAAGATGTTAGTGGGGCAGGTGATACATTTATAGCCTCTCTTTGTTATGCGTATACTTTGACCAGGAATATAGATTTATCAATGAATTTTGCAAATAAAATGTCATCTGAAGTAGTAAAAATTCAAAATATTTCTGTCCCAAAAAAACACATATTTAAAATAGAAAAAAAAAAACTTATTCAAAGCAATAAAATAAATTATTTAAAGATATGGAAAAAAAACCAATTAAAAATTGGTTTGACTAATGGATGTTTTGATTTGTTTCATAAAGGTCATGAATACTTATTAAGTGAATGTAAAAAACATTGTGACAAATTAATAGTTCTTCTAAATTCAGATAATTCTGTAAAACTTAACAAAGGAAAAAAAAGACCAATTGATAAAATTTCTCACAGATTAAAAAAAATAAAAGAAAATATCAACGTGGATTTCTGTGAGGTTTTCTCAGAAAAAACACCTTATAACAATATAAAAAAAATTATGCCAAATATAATATTTAAAGGTGGTGATTATAAAATTAAGGATGTTGTTGGAAATTTGCTTGTTAAAAAAAATAAAGGGAAAGTTCAAATTATTAAAAGATATAAAAATTACAGTACATCAAATATAATCAATAAATTTTAATAATTGTTTTTTATGTTTTTCTTACTATTTCGAAATATCTTTATTAATTCTTGAATACCATCATTTAAACTAACTTTTGCTTTAAACCCTTTTTTTTCAATTTTTTTATTACTTACAAAATAATCTCTTTTATCTGGATCTTTTTGATTGTTTTTCTTTATAATTTTAAATTTAACATATTTTCTGA
>MDTG01360851.1_pt1 | contig 32111 bp, 33 predicted proteins | sample 811421 | NCBI WGS metagenome assembly MDTG01 (sample SAMN05326645, study PRJNA326480) | marine metagenome | isolation source: seawater | place: Pacific Ocean: South East | collected 2011
GCATCAATCTTACCTTTTGTAGCAGTCTTAAGTAACCCAAATATTATTGAAACGAATATGGTTTTAAATTCCATGTTTCAAGCATCAAGAATATTTGAAGTTGAAAACAGGGAGCAGTTTCTTTTTGCTTTAGGTATCCTAGTATTTATATTATTAGTTATTTCACTTTCATTCAAAGCTTTAACCATCTATTTACAAACTAGATTTGTTCAAATGCTAGAATATAGTATTGGTAAACGCTTAATCGAAGGATATTTAAATCAATCTTATTCTTGGTTTTTAAATCGTCATAGTGCAGAACTTGGAAAAACTATTTTATCAGAAATAGGGACAATATCTGGGGGAGGCATGAAACCTGCCTTGGAAATAATTGCCAGATCTTTGATGGCATGTGCACTTATATCTCTATTAATTTTAGTTGATCCAAAAATTGCACTTACAGTTGGCACTTTTCTTGGTTTAGCTTATTTATTTATTTTTTTTTTGTTACGTAAATTTCTCAAAACACTAGGATATAAACGTTTTAAAAATAATAAATTACGTTTTTCTGCAGTGAGTGAGGCTTTTGGTGCCGCAAAGGAAATCAAAATTGGAGGTTTAGAAAAAATTTATGTTAAGAATTTTTCAGAACCTGCTGAAGTTTTTGCTCGAACTCAAGCCACTACACAGCTTGTATCTCAACTACCACGTTTAATTTTAGAAGTAATAGCTTTTGGCGGTATATTGCTAATAATATTGTATATTATGTCTCAAACAGGTAATTTTAATAATGCCTTACCCATTGTTAGCTTATATGTTTTTGCTGGATATCGCTTACTTCCAGCAGTTCAAGAAATTTATGCATCTTTCACAAGTCTTACTTTTATTAGCCCTTCAATTACAAAATTAACAGACGATATTAAAAATCTAAAAACACCTCACAATTATCAAGATAAAAGTAATTTAACTCTTAATAATGCAATTACTTTAAAAAAAATTTTTTATAATTATCCTAACTCATCTCGTACTGCATTGAAGGATATAAATTTAAATATTCCAGCTAAATCTATAGTAGGATTTGTAGGTGCGACTGGTAGTGGTAAAACAACATTGATTGATATTATTTTAGGTCTTCTTGAGCCACAAGAAGGTATTTTATTGGTTGATAAGCAAGTTTTAACAAAAAATAATTCAAGAGCTTGGCAACGAACCATTGGTTATGTGCCCCAACATATTTATTTGTCTGATGACACCATTACTGCAAATATTGCTTTTGGAGTTGACTCCAATCTTATTGATCAAGATTTGGTGGAAAAAGCTGCTAAAATCGCCAACCTCCATGAATTTGTTACAAATGAATTGCCAAAACAGTATCTTACAACAATTGGCGAACGTGGAGTTAGATTATCTGGTGGACAACGTCAACGAATAGGAATTGCAAGAGCATTATACCATAAACCTCAAGTACTGATTTTAGATGAAGCAACTAGTGCACTAGATAATGAAACTGAAAAAGTTGTAATGGACGCTGTTCACAATCTTAATAAAGATATTACAATTATTTTAATAGCGCATCGACTAAATACAGTAAAAAAATGTGATATTATTTTTAAGCTTGAAAAAGGTCAGCTTGTAGATCATGGGAGCTACGATAAAATAATTAATGAAAAAAAAAAATTAACTTTTTAAACTTTTTATCTTAATCATGAATATTTTTGATTTATTTGTATAACCATCTTATTATGAATTAAGATATAAATACTGCCTCTATAATTTAAATTTTAAGAAAATTCTCAAATTTTGAATGCATTTGATAACTTAACTATTTCAAATGCTTCTGCGTATTTTTTATCTATTATATTGCCATTAGAAACAGATTCATTTTCAATTTTTTTAATCCAAATTGATTTTGTTCTTTTTATTTCAGACTTAAAATTCAATAGCATTTTTATCTTATCTTTGTAACTTGATGTTATGTTTGAAAAAAAATTTTTGTTTAAATGATTAATTGAATAATACCAATTGCTTCTGTACATTAATATGTTATCAGAGTCCTTAAATACAGTTAATGCTGCTTCTGCTAAATTTTTATGATCAGGATGTGGGTCATGAATCCAAGGTAAAAAGACTACTGATGGCATAATTTTTTTTTTTAATCTAATTAACTCTGATCTTAATTTTTCATTGTTTTCTAAGTAGAATACTTTTGATGTGCCAACAATATTTTTAATTTTTTTTCCGCGATAACATCTTTGAATGTCTTTTTTGGCATCAAGTTCAGATCTAATTAATTTACCACTCTCATCATAATATTCTGAGTTTGTGGCTATATAATTATATATCTGATTTTTTTTGTATGCATTTAATAATGTGCCTCCACATCCAATCTCAATATCATCAGCATGGGCACCTATAAATAAATATTTCATTTATTAGTTTTTAAGGTTTTTTTACTTTATTTTATAAATAGTATATTTTTTAACATAGGATTTTGACTAACTCTATATTTTATTTTCAGACTTATTTAATAAAATTTGATTTATAGTTTATCTATTTCGGTTTTAATATGAGTAAGCTTATTGATTTGAGTAAATTCTACTTCTTACTGAATATATTTCTTATTTTTTGAAGATTTTTTTTATTACCAATATCCATCCAAAATTCATGCATAGGATATCCTCCAATCCTTAATTTTTTTTTAATACCCAAATTTATTAAAGTATCCATATCTAAAAAATCTTTTTTGATCATATCAAATATCTTTTCATCCATGCAGTAAATTCCAGTATTAATAAATGAAGTTTTTACTTTTTTTTCTTCAATTCTAGTAATCTGAAATTTTTTTAAGTACACTTCGCCAAAACTTGAGTGATTTTCAACTGGTTTTAGAACCACTGTTAAATTATTTTTCATTGTTTTGTGAAATGATATCAATGAACTAAAATTTACATCGCTTACAATATCTCCATTTGATATAATTATTGGAAAATTTAGCTTTTTTTTATTTATATATGAAATACCTCCGATTGAACCCATTTCTTTATTTTCCTTAATAATCTCTACTTTTTTTAGATAATTTTTATTCTTGTTAATTTTTCTTAATATTTTATTTGACAAATAATTTGTTATGACAAAGACTTTATTAGAGGCAATTTCACGATATGAATTAATTAAATTATCTAAAATTGTAATTTTTCTATTTAGAGCCATTAATGGTTTCGGGTTTTTAATTGTAAATGGTCTTAGTCGCAAACCTTTACCACCAGCCATTATTACCATTGAGCTCTCAATTTTTCTTTGAGAGATTGAATGAACATCAAAAAAATTTACGACTTGAAGTTCTTTATTTACCACAGGTAGAACATTTACTTTGGTTTTTTTAAAAATTTTTTTAATTGTGTCAATATTATCATCCTCAAAAACAAATTTAGGTGAACGATTGTAAATATTTTTAATAGAATCAGATAATTTTTTTTTTTTTAATAATGCTCGTCTTACATCTGCATCTGTTAAAATTCCAATTAATTTATTTTTATTATCTTTAATATAAAGAAATTGTTTGTTAGTAGAATTTAATTTTTTTAAACTATTTAATATTGTTTCATCTTTAGATGTAGAAAGTTTTTTTAATAATGAATTAACCATTAGAATTATAAAAACAAACTATTTATATTTTGCATTTTATCTTCATTAGTTTTGTACCAATTAAAAGTTTCTTTTAATGCATTTAAAAATCCTCTTTTACCAATGTATTTTGGTTTCCAATTTGTTTGTTTTTTAAATTTTTTATTACTTCCGAGTAGCCTGTTAACTTCTGCTTTCTTGGCTCTCATTCGATTTTTTTTTCCAATAATAATAATCTTTTTGTTTAACATTTTTTCAAAACATTTAACCACGTCTTTAATTGATATCTCAGTATTTGAACAAATATTATATACTTGACCATTCAACTTGATTTTAAGTGCTGCGATACATGCAGAAATTGTATCTTTAATATAATTAAAATCTCTAGTTGGTGTTAGTGAGCCTAAGTGAATTTTATTTTCATTCTTAATTAATTGAGAAATAATACCAGGTATTACTGCTCTTGTAGATTGTCTAGGTCCAAATGTGTTAAAAGGCCTTATAATTGTAACTGGCAGGGAATAAGAGTAATAATATGATAGAGCAATTGCATCTGAGGCAACTTTCGATGCGGCATAAGGGGATTGGGGATTTGGCAAAAAACTTTCTAACAGTGGGACTTTAGCTGCCGAACCATAAATTTCACTTGATGAAAACTGTAAAAATTTTTTTACTTTTTTTTTTATCGCTAGATCTAACAAATTTACTGTTCCTAAAACATTATTTGAAATATTGTTATAAGGAGCATTAAAAGAGTGAGGCACAGAAATTAATGCAGCTAAATTATATATAATCTCTACTTTTTTAATCTTGTTATTTAAAAAGTAAGGATCACGAATATCACCCATTATAATTTTTAATCTCTTATTTTTTAAGTTATTTAACCACCCATAAGAATTAAAAGAATTGTACATTACTAGTGCAGTAACATTTGCTCTTTTTTTAAGCAATTCTTCTACAAGATGAGACCCTAAAAAACCATCAGCACCCGTAACTAAAACATTTTTGTTTTCAATATTCATTTGAAATAATTACCTTAAAAAATTTTTTTTTTATTTTTTTTAAATTTATAATATTGATATCTATTTTATTTTAAATAACTATAAGGGATATCTGAATAAATCAATAATATTTATGAAAAAAAAAATTAATTTTTTTAAAACAAGTTATGACAATAATGAGATTAAAGCATTCATAAAACTTGTACGTGATGGAAATTTTAGCATGGGGAAAGAATCAATTAAATTTGAAAAAGCAATTGCTAAAAAGTTAAATATTAATATTGAAAATGTTGCCCTAGTATCAAACTGTACAACTGCGCTTCATTTATCCATGATTGTTGCAGGAGTAAATAAAAAACATAATGTATTATGCTCATCGTTAACATTTGTTGCAGATGCAAACTGTATAAAATATGTTGGTGCAAAGCCCAAATTTATTGATATTACCTCTAATTTAAATTGGAATATGTCAGTAAACGATATTCAAAAAAAAATTACAAAAAATACTAAAGCCATCATCATGACTCATTATGCGGGATATCCATGTGAAATTAGTAAAATAAAAAAAATAGCTAAAAAAAATAAGGTAATTCTTATAGAGGATGCCTGTCACACAATATTTTCAAAGTTTAAAAATAATTTCCTAGGAACTTATGGAGATCTTGGCGTATTTAGTTTGTATGGAAATAAAAATATTACTACTGGAGAAGGTGGAATAATAATAGGTAAAAAAGAATATATAAAAAAGATTAAGATTCTTAGAAATCATGCAATTGATAAATCTATGTTGGAGAGAAATTTAACAAAAAATCCAACTTATGAAATTTATGATTTGGGATATAATTACAGAATTGATGATATAAGATCTACAATTGGAATTGAGCAATTAAAAAAAATTGACCACCTGAATAATTTACGAAGAAAAATAGCTATAAAATATAAAAAATTAATTAATAAAGAATTGGTAGGTATTCAAATTCCATTTTCTGATTTTATAGGTGGTAAATTTTCATATCACCTTTTTCCAATTTTATTGCCATCTAGTTTAAAAAGAGAAAAATTAATACAATTTTTAAATTTTAAAAATATACAAACAAGCATTCATTATAAACCTATTCATAAACTTAAATTATACGAGATAAATAATTTCAGATTAAAAAATCTAGACAAAATATCAAATCATATTTTATCTTTACCTATATATCCTGACTTAAGTTTTATGGACCAAAAATATGTGATAAAGTCAATAAAAGAATTTTTAAAATATAAAAATAAGTAATGACAAAAAAAAAACTTTTTATAATAGCTGAGATCGGAGCAAAATATGGTTCAATCAATCAAATAATAAAATTAATTAAAGATGTAAAAAAAATGGGAGCAGATGCAGTAAAATTTCAAACATATAATGCTAAGTATCTTTCTGATAAAGAGTCATTACTACCTTTAAAGGGTAAAAAAATTACACAACATTCATTTTTTTTAAAAAATCAATTATCTCATAAAGACCATAAGGCAATAATTACAGCTTGCAAAAAAGAAAATTTAATTTGGTTTTCTACACCAGCACATTTCACAGATGTAGATTATTTAGAAAAATTTAAACCAAAAATTTATAAAATCGGATCAGATGACTTAACAAATATACCACTTATCAAGTACATAGCACAAAAGCAAAAAACAATTATTTTATCTACTGGCATGAGTAATTTTATTGATATTAAAAAAGCAGTAAGAGCTATAGAACAAGAAGGTAATAAAAAAATAAATATTTTACATTGTGTAAGTGATTACCCTACTGAAATAAAAAATGTAAATTTAAATATTATTAAAACTCTTAAAAATAATTTTAATTATAAAATAGGTTTATCAGATCATACAAATAATGACTTAACCAGTATTCTTGCTACAACTATGGGTGCAGAAATTATAGAAAAGCATATAATGCCTAGCTATAAATTTAAAAACTGGACTGACGCTGAGTCATCCTTAGATGTAAATGATTTTAGTAAAATGGTATTTAAATTGAGAAATATAAAAAAAGCCTATGGCTCTAAAAAAAGAATAGTATTTAATTGTGAAAAAAAATGGAAGCTAAAAGCTCATAAAAGCTTGTATGCTGCGAATGATATTAAAAAAGGAGAATTGATAAATTCCTCAAATATTTTAATAAGAAGGCCTAAGGGAAAAACCAAACCTGTTGATTACTATAAGCTTATTAACAAAAAAGCAAAATTTGATATCAATAAAAATGATAACTTAACACTCAAAACGGTTTAGTTTCTGAAAAGATTAAGTTTGTATAAAGAAAATTAAATTTAAACAATACTTTTTAAAGTGAAAAAAAAAATAATATTTTTGATAGATAAAAAGAATAACTGGATGGAAAAGTATATCTTAAGAGATAAATTTTCCGAAATTTCAAAAAAATATAATTTAAGTATAAGATATAAAATAACAATTAATGAAAAAGCAGAAATGTTATTTTTGCTAAGTTACACAAAAAAATTTAGAAATTTTAAATATAAAAAAATAAAAAAATTTTTTTTGGTACACGAAAGTAATTTACCTAAAGGTAGAGGTTGGTCACCAGTAAAACATCAAATATTAAGAAATAAAAATAAAATTAAATGCTGTCTGATATCTTGTAAGGAGCCAATAGACTCAGGTGATATTTATGAGACGGGCATCTTAAATATTAATAAGACTGACCTGTATGATGATATTAAATTTAAACAGTATAAAGTTACAATGAAACTTATATGTAGATTATTAAATAAATACCCAAATATTAATTCAAGGAAACAAATTGGTAAAGTAACTTGGTATAAAAAACTTTCGTCAAAAAATGATAAATTAAATTTTCACAAAAGTATATCTAGTCAATTCAATAAAATTAGATCAACTGATTATCACAATTATCAAAATTATTTCTATATAAATGATAGAAAATTCTATCTTAGAATATCTAAAAAAAAAATTACTGAATGAGGTGAATTTTAGATTGAATAAAAAAAAAAAAATTTTGTATAAAGTTGAAGGCTCTGAAAAAATTGGTATGGGCCATGTTTTTAGGTCATTTTTTTTAACAGAAAAACTAAAAAAAAATTATGATGTAATTATTTTTACAGAAAATAATTCTAAAAGTGAGAAGTTTTTTAAGCAAAAAAAAATTAAATTGATTACTCATAAAAAAATTGATCAATTTAAAGTTTTTAAAGAAATTATGTTAAATTTAAAAATTGATACGTTTATTAATGATACAATTTTTTTTGACAAAAAAATTTTTAGGTTTTTAAAAGTAAATAAGTGTAAATGCTTTTTTTTAGATACAAAAAATATTTTAGCCACTGAAAATTTTTATTGTATTAACACATTTATAGAATCTAGCTATAAACATAAAAATCTTTATAGCGGTCTAAAATATATAATTACAGACCCCTCTCTAAAATCTAGAAAAAGTTATAAATTAAATAAAGGAATAAAGTTACTCCTTCATTTTGGCGGAACAGATGATAGAAAACTTAATATTAAAATAATTGATGTTTTGTCTAAAATTAAAAATTTAAAAAAAGTAACCATAATACTTGGTCCAGCTTTGAATTATAATCGTATGGAAATTTATGAAAAAATAAAAAAAATTAAACTGAATATAAAAATCTATAACTATCCTGAAAAATTAACTCATATATATAATTCATCAAATTTAGCTATAACAAACGGTGGTAATACATTGTTTAATTTTTGTTCTATGAATTTAAAAAATATTTCTATATCTGCAAATAACTTGGAAATAAAGAATTGTAAAAAAATGAAAAAATTAAAATTAACAAATTATTTTGGTCATTATTTAAATTTTAAAAAAAAAGATTTTATTCAATTTTACAATAGAATTTTTTTACAGAAAGGTTTTATCAAAAATAAATTACTATTTAATGGTTTGGATGAAATAAATAAAATAATTATTAAATCAGAAATTAATTAAATTAATTAAATAAAATAAAAAAAATATTAGATTAGTTTTATAATTATTTATTATTTAAACTTTAGGTTTTTCTAAAGTTTTTGATCTAGACCCTATTCTAATAAACTCATTTTTTGGAGAGATGTGTTTAAATCCTAATAAAATTTTTTCTTTATCACTAAACTTATTAAATAATTTTAATGGAGTATTAAATTCATTTTGAAAAGAAGGTCGATAAAACCAAGGTGCAAACCTAAAAACCATAACCCAGCGATCATTATTTATTATTTTCGCCGAATTTCCATGCCAAACATTACCATCAAAAATTAAAACATCACCTCTTTTGCCCTCTATTATTTTCTCATTATTATATTTTTTGTTATTTTTTGGAAATTTGAGATATTTGTGACTTCCGGGAACAATTCTTAAAGCTCCATTAAATTTTGTGAAATCATCTAAAAGCCAAAAAACATTAATTGTAAGTGGATTAGTACTAGCAATAAATCTACTATCTGTATGTAGTGGTTGTTTTTTTTTTGTAAAAGCAGGATTCCGTGCAAAAGATTTCTGACATGTAATATCTTCTGATTTTTTATAAGTTGATTCTTTTAAAAGATTTTCTACCACTTTTAAGACTTTATGATTAGACATCAACTTAACAAATTCAATTCTTTTATTGTGAAGATTGTGGACTGCTTGAGCTTCATTATTAATATCAACTTGTTTGATTGCATCTTTATCTGAGGTATTTTTTTTATAATTATTGAAATATATTTTTATTAATTCTTTTTTTAAGCTCAAAGCTTTTTTTTTGGTTATTAAATTTTCAATTTTTACAAGTCCATCTTTTTTAAAGATCTCAATTAAATTCTTATTTTTAATCATTTTAATATTTCATAAATTTTTTTAGTTGCTTTTAATTCATTAGATAGAATAAAATTTTTAATTTTTTTATTTAAATTTAAATATGTATTATAAAACTTTTTATCTTTGATTAACCTATCAATTAAAAAAATAATTTGTTTTTCATTGTTCACTGAATTTAATATTTTGCTTGTGTCCCATACATAATGCTCCTTTGCATATAGTTGAATAATCGGTTTATTAAGATTAATAGCTTGTCTTAATAATGCTGTGCTGTTAGTACCAACACATAAATTGGCTTCCTGAATTGATTTTTCTATAAGACTACTTTTTTGAATACATCCTTTTTTAATTATTTTATTTTCAATCAATTTTGAAATAATTTGAGAGGAGAATTTTTCTCTATCTTTTATAAGATATTGAATATTTTTATATTTTTTTATAATTTTTGAAAATAATATAAATGCTTTATCTTCAAGTCCATCTAGATGGTATGGATTTGATTTAATGTAAAGTATTTTAAAAGTGTTTTTTATGTTCTTTTTAATACTTGCCTTTTTTATAAAATAATCGTGTCTAACACTACCAACTATTAAGGTTTTTTTTGGTAAAGACATAAATTTAAGCTTAAATTTTTTAATTTTTTCATTTATTTTAATATCAACTTTTCCCAATGTCAGTAACTTATCTAAATTATGAAATCCATATCTTGGTGTATTTCCATCTAACCCATGTATAGCATAGCCTATAAATTCTATATTTTTATTTTTTATCTTATTGGCATAAATCACAGCTGCATCTCCTTGAAAATTGCTAAGAAATAATTTTTTAATTTTTTTTTTTTTAATAAGATTTCCCCACATCTTAGATTTGATAAAAAAATTAATAAATAAACCATAAACTTTAAATCTTATTTTTTTACAATTTAATATAAGAATGACTTTATTTATAGTATTCAAGAGCATAAAAAATTCAATTACAGCCTTTATAAAATCACTAAAATTTAAAAAACTTTTAAGGTTAACAATATTTTTATTTTGGTAAAGATGTGAAATTTTATCAAAATCATAATCACTATGATTTAAAACTACGAGATGCTCTTTTTTTTTTTTAAGTAAAAAGTTTGAAGTTTCAGAAAAATTTAATTGATCTACATATTTATGCTTAGAAAAAATAATTAAACTCTTAGTGTCATATATATATTTTTTTTTAAATATGTTAAAAAGGGTTAAATTAAAATAATTAATTATTAACAAAAAAAAATTTATTAAATCTCTGTAATATTGATGACGATAATTTTCTGTTAATAAAGTATATAAGTCTGTAAAATTTAAAGTTAAGATTTTATTATTGTAGTTTTTTTTAATAAAATTAAATCTCTTATCAATATCATTAATATTAAAATCCTTTTTAATTTTTTTCTTTTCCCACTTAACTATAAAATCAGGATTTATTTTTATCATAATTTCTTTTGTTCTTTATAATGTATAGAGTATTGATTTTAAGCATAATTTTTTTTGTAGCACATTATATAATGTTTAAATTAAATTAAATAAAATAAATATAATTCAATTTTCTAGTGATAGAGATTTAAGTTTTCAAAATACAAATTTCAAGAAATAATTCTAGATTGATTAAAAGAAAATTGTAATAAAATAAAGTTATATTTTTTTAAAATTTTATTTGATAATTTTTTTAAACTCATCAAAACCTATGTTAAATATGCAATCTATGACTGATAAATTTTTAATAAATATTTTACCAAATTGGTTATATTGAGGATGATTAAATTTATTGAATCTGTGAGATATACCATTATCTTTTAAATATTCCTCATCCACATAGTTTTTTGCACCCTCTCCTGATAAATAACTATTTGAGTTAAAGTTTTTTGTTATATTGATAATTAATTCATTTTTACCTCCAATAATTTTTTCTTTAGATTGAATAAAAATATTTTTTTTATTATAAGAAACTTTATCTAATATTAAACTCATAGACATAAGACTATAATCTATTAAATAATTACTTTTTTGGAATATTACTTTTTCAATTAATGGATATAAATCATCAAAGTAATAAGAGGATCTATAATTATTTTTAATAGATTTTAAATGTTTTGTTTTCCAATTATCATTTGCTATTTTTATATCTTTTATGATTTGTCCATTATTAAATGTAACAGGTATAGTAAGATAAAAAACTCTATCTTTTTTATCTTTTATTAATGTTCTGTTATGCCAGACTTTTGAAACAAACTTGGTTGAGTCAACAAATAAAAAAAAATCAGACTTTATTATTTTATTAAAAATGCCAAGATATGGAAAGTATTGAGGTTGATGTCCAACAACTAACTTAGTATCTATATCCTTTTTAATCATATGTAAATTTTAAATATCATTTATTAATTTTTGAAAATTGAAAAATTTTCTTAAATTATAATTAGTTTTAAGTTTATTCTATGGTATAAGACAGATTATGACAAATTCACGAAACAATCTTCCGGCACAAATAATTGATGTTCGGCCTAGAGATGGAGAATTATATGCAAAATGGAAACATAAAAATACTTCTGTAACTCCTACAGACAATTCTCATTTTGTCATGGCAACAGAAAAAGAAGAGAGCATATTTTATGGTTATCAGTTTGATACTGATGAGAAGAAAAAACTCTACAAAGAATATAGAACTGCTTGGTGGAAAAGAGCTGTAGAATATAAATATGGTGATGCACCTTTAGCTTTGATTGTTGAATTAGTAAGTACTTGTAACCTTGCATGTACGATGTGTTTTACAATTACCGATAAATTTCAAAATTCTATTACTGGAGCCACTAGAATGATGCCATGGTCCCAGTATACAAAAATAATTGATGATGCAAAAAGTTCTGGGGTTTATTCAATTAATATCAGTTGGAGAGGTGAGGCCACGTTATACAGAGTTAAAGATGAAAATGGAAATGTCAAAACATTTGGTGATGCGATTAAATATGCTTGTTCAAAAAACTTTCTAGAGGTAACCTCGTTAACCCATGGTCAAAATTTAACTGACCAACTAATTGATGATATTGTTGAGGCCCAACCAAACTGGATAAGCTTTTCAATTGATGGTCTTGAAGAGGAATATAATAAAATAAGAACGCCCAGAAATAAAAAAAATGACAAAGAGTATAATCCATTTGAAGTAGTCACAAAAAATATTCAAAAATTAGCTAATAAGCGAGACGAAAAAAATCTTAAATTACCAAGACTAAGATCAAACTCTATTTTTCCAGCTATAAGTAAATATCCTAAAAAATATAAATCATTTATGAAATCAATTGGTATAGATTTAGTTACTACTAGTGAAGTTGGGGACTATAGAGAGGATAGTCTAAAAGATGAGGAGATAGATAAAGAGTGGAGTTGTGCTTATCCATTCCAAAGAATGACTGTATCTGCAAACAGTATTATTTTACCATGCCCAGCTGCAGATCAAGAGGAAGAGGCGTTAGTTTTTGGAAGATATAAGGGGTCACCTCCAAAAATAACGAAAAATTATGATGGTTCAGTTAATATGAAGAGTATACCTGAAAACACAATTTTATCAGCCTGGCATTCAAAAAAATGGAACGGTTTGAGAAAAATGCACCAAAATAAAACAAGACATTTAATTGAACCAGGTTGTAGAAATTGTTCGCATGGGGTTAAAAAAAAGGGTGTTTCCAATATACCGTCTGACTGGGATATTGAAAATATGGAATGGAAAAGCCATCCAACAAAAATCTAAAAATCAAAAATCCAGTTTCTAATGCAAATAGGCATAATACTTGCAAAATCTACTAGTAAAAGAGTTCCTAATAAAAATTTTATAAGATTTAACGGTAAGCCAATGATTTATTGGACTATTGAGGCTGCAAAAAAGTCAAAAGTTTTTGATAAAATAATAATTGCTACAGATAGCAATGAAATAATTAAAAAGTTAAAAAAATATAATCTTGATTTTATTAAAAGACCAAAGGAATTGAACAAGGAAAAATATGGCATAGATGAACTGATGAAATATTGTTTGTCTCAATTAACTAAAAAAGCTGAATATGCTTGCTGTTTATATGCTTGCTCACCACTCTTAAGTTACCAAGATATTAAAAATGGCTTGTTAAAAATTAAAGAAGAAAAATATAAATATATTTTCGCCGCAAGTAATTTTTCTCATCCAGTTGAAAGAGCATTTAAAGTTGATAATGGAAAAATTAAAATGATTTCAAAAAAATTTTTTAATACAAGCTCAAAATTTTTTACAAAAACCTATCATGATATAGGTTATTTTTATTGGGCAAAAACTGACACATGGAGGAATGAATTTTTAAGTTATAGTTCAAAATCTTCTTTTATTGAAATTCCAAATTGGAGAGCGCAAGACTTAGACACTTTAGATGACTTAAAAAAAGTAGACTTAATTTTTAAATCTTTAAAGAAAAGATAAATATATATAAGTTATAAACAACAAGACTCATAAAAAGTAAGAGAACCATAGACAAAACAAAAATCCTTACATAATTTTACAATTTAATTGTTCAGTCTACTATTGACCCTGATACATTTAACATATTATTTAATGTTTTAGATGATGATTATGATTTAGTGTTTTATGATGAAAAATGGATTGAAAATTCAAAAAATCAAAGACATAATATTTTTTATTTATACAAAAACATGGTTATTAACTAAAGTAACAATTAGTTATTAATCTTATTTAATTTGAATTGCACCTTTATCTGTGTGTAATGTAAAAGCTTTAAAGTCAAACTCGTCTTCTTTAAATACTTCATTTAACGCTTTGTACTCTCCATTTTCCCATCCAACATAGTTATATAATTCATCAAAAAGTATTATAGCATTTTTTACTAGATGAGGTTTTAATTTCTCTAATGTAAATTTTGTTGAACTGTAAGTATCCATATCTAAATGAACAAAATTTATTTTAGGGTTATGTTTTTTTAAAAAATCATCTAGTGTGTCTTCTACCCAACCAACAATTGGCTCAATGTTTGAATTAAGTTTTGGAATTTTTTTATTTAAATTGAAAGTACCTTTTGGAGCATCTGTTCCCATCCAGTCTTCTTTTAAACCTTCAAAACCATCAAAACAATAAAACTTTTTTACAAATTTTGAAAAATAATTGGCACTTTCACCTTTAAAAACTCCAAATTCCAAATAATAATATTCTTTATTTTTGTCATTTAATAGAGAAGTTGTGATGGCGTATTCTCTAATTTTCAAAACATCATTAAAAATTACACTTTTTTTAAAATGTTCTTTAAAATGACTGAACGTTTCATCTGCTAAATTTTCCTCTAATTTTATTTCCAATTTTGATTTTGGTTTTATCTCACTTGGAATAATAAAATTTATAGCTCTATAAAGTATGCTTATAATTCTTGTTATTTGAAGTTTAGCTACTATTAGCAATATAATATTTTTAATTTTGTCTTTCATATTATTTTATATATTTTTAAAGTGATTTACCATTAATTGGATGAGAGGTAAAATTTTTTGTAATCTCTTATATAGTCTCTTTCTTCATAATATCTATCACATAAAACTCCACAAATATCATTTTTTTTTAAAAAGACTTTTACCCATGTCATAGGCTTGATGATTTCCAAATTTTTTCCTTGCTTAATATTAATTATTTTTTTTTTTCCATTTTTATTAGTGCACTCAATATAAAAATTTCCTTTGACACTAAAAAAAGCTTGAGTACATTTTTTGTGTGCATGATCGCCTCTTAATACTTTCTTGTGTGCACTTAAAAAAAAAATTCTTTTAATCTTAATTTTATTGTCTAGTTTATCGATTATCAATAGATTAGAGTTAAAATCTAATTTAACTTTTTTTATCATTTATCCTATATTCAATTTATTTATGGTTTTTCTAATTGAAGAAAATAAATTTCCTTTAAATTTGAAATTTAAACTTATTAATCTATCACTATGGACTTCATAAGATAGTTGATTTAAAATTTTAGTATTCACAAAGGATTTTTTGATTTTTTTTAACTTTTCAATTTCTTTTATTATATCAATGACTTTTAGATTTATAGTAACAACATCTAAAGTTTCATTTTTAATTTTTTGATTAAAAATAGAGAAGATGATAGATCTTACACAGTCATCTAAATCTAAATAAGGTCTTTTTTTCTTATAAAATTTTTTCCATATAGTAATTTCCTTATTCATGGCTGCTTGGTAACAAAATTTATTTATTGCAGTATGAAATCTCATTCCATCTGACATACCAAAAATAGTACCAAACCTCATTATGCAATAATTTTCAGATTTCTTTTTAATAATATTTTCACATAAAATTTTTGATTCAGCATATGGGCTTTGTGGAGATATATTTATTTGATTATTTTCTGAGTTTATAATCTTATACTGATTTCCGTAAACACTAGTTGAGGATGCAAATATAATTTTTGTTTTTTTTCCTACTAAATTTAATATTTTATTTGTTATTTCAAGATTATTATCCATAACCTTTTTTCTATTTAAAAAACTTTTTTCCGCATTTGTTGTTGAGGCTAGGTGAATAATGCAGTCAATATTAATTTTTATTTTCTTAGGGTTGAAGTCAGTAAGGTCTTCATCAAAAAAAATTATTTTACTTCTATTTTGCAAATTAATGAAAGAAATATATCTATCTGAAGAAAAATTATCAATTATGATTATTTTTTTAATTTTTTTTAAATTACCTAACTTATTAATAAGTTTAGATCCAATGTGGCCCATTCCACCAGTAACTAGAATATTCATATAATTTCTTTATAGATTTTTTTTAAACTTTTCTCCAAACTAAAATTTGTCTTCCAATTAAAATTTTTTGAAAAATATTTATTTGAGCCTTTGAAATCTCTTTTTTCAATATTTGAAAAATTTTTTGGAAATTTCACAAATTTTTTTATTATTTTTACACTCATCATTTTTTCAATTTTTTTAAGAATATATATTAATGAATAGCTTTTACCTGAGCATAAATTGTAGATCCCTGGTTTGCAAATTCTAATACTTTTAATTATACCATTAACTAGGTCATCTATATCTATGTAATCTCTTAAATATTTTCCAGAACCATAAATTTGAATTACTTCATTAATTTTAATTTTTTTAATTATCTTATTCAAAATACCTCTATCTTTTTGTTTAGAAATTTCTGAAAAGCCCAATACATTACTTAATCTTAAAATTGTACTCTTTAGATTGCAACTAACACTTAATTTTAAAACCAGTTTTTCAAAGAAAATTTTACTTATATCGTATTCCGTTTGAGGATTTAATTTAAAATTCTCATTCACCAAATTCAACTTAGTATTTCCATAAACAGTTACTGTACTTAAGAACACAATATTAGGAAAAATCTTATTTTTTTTTATATGTTTTTCAAGTAAATCAAAAAAATTAAAAATTTTCTTATTGAAGGAAAAAAAATTATTTTTTTGAGATATTAAACTACTATCAAAAGCCAAAAAAACTATTGTAGTATTTTTTTTAATCAAATTTAACCAAACTGGTTTTGAATAGTAATTTTCCCTTTTTTCTATGATATGAATTTTTTCTTTTCTCCCCAATTTGTTCACAAGTTTTTGACTAATAAAACTATTTTTACCTATAATAATAACTTCTTTTTTATACATCTTTGAATGGTAATTTATATTCTTCATCTTTAGAATAAATTCCAGAAGTTCCATAAATCATATGATTGTCTTTTTTTAGTGTTACATAGCTGTGAGCAATATGTGGAGGAAAAAAATATATTATTGGATTTTTTTCATTCACAGAAAAGTTCATTTTTTTCATATAGGTTTTTGATTTTTTTCTCAAATCAAGAAGAGATACTTTAATGCTTCCTTTTATTAAATAATTCCACTGATATTGTTTCTTGTGAACATGCCAACCTTTTCTGATTGAATTTTTAATTTTAGAATGACTAATCTGTGTAAATCTAATGTTTGTATATTTATTGTCATTTTTCATTATTTCTCTAAAAAAACCTCTTTTATCATTATGACTAATAATTTTTTTTTTAATTACACCCTTGATCATTATTTAAAAATTACAAATTAGCTTTCTTTGCTTTCTCTCTATTTTTCAAATGATCAGTACCTACAGTTGTTAAAGACATATACCATCTGCCTTCCATATTTTGGTGTGCACTGGACTTTAGTGAATTATCATAGTCTTCATCTATTGGCTTAACACAATGTATTAAACTAGGAAAAAAACAAATTAATGAACCTTTTTTAATTTTTTTATCTACCAGAACTTCTTTTTTATTTTTATTAAAAACCGCAAATCCCCCATTATGGTAATCTTTTCCTCTTGTACTTAAAATACATCCAATTTGTATTTTTGAATATTTAAATGGATCAGAGTGAGGTGAGATCATCCCACCACCCTTAACATATTGGATGACATGAACTCTGTTTATAATCTTATCTTTAGGCTGATTGTCAAAAAATTGATTTTTATCATTACCTGATAAAATTTTAATTTTAGACCATATTGGTTTTATCTTTTTAAAAATGTTTGAGGATTTTTTGTCCCAAGGAAAAAAATAATAAGAATTATCTATTGCCTTATACCCGCCTTTTTTAGATTGATCATCTTTTTGCCGATAATAAAAATTTTTTATACCTTGGTAACATCTTGTATTTCTTAAGGGTCTTTTTTTAGTAAGTTTTTTTGACTCCTTTTTAAGTAAATTAATAATATTTTTATTTATCGCATTATCAAAAGCATAAATATCGCCTTTAAGTAAATTACTGATAATTTTCGCACAAAATTTTTTATTATTAATAGAGTATTTTAATTTTTTAAAATTAATATTTCTTAGTTTTCTAAAATACCTTGGGGTTTTACATTTTTTTAATTTTGTTTCCCAAATTTTATTGTACTTAGCCTCAAGCATTTTTTTTCTTTTTTAGTATAATGGTGGATGGGTAAATTAATCGATCTTTTTTCTTAAAATTTTTTTGTGGGTATTCACCATAAATATTTAATATAGAATTTAAATAGTGTGATTTAAATATTACTTCATAATCTTTAAAAAAAGATATAATTTTTTTTAAGTTAAAAAACCTATAAGGTGTTTTAGTTCCATAATACTCTTGTAATGTTAGATACTCTTTATTAGATCCTGCAGTTAAATTATTTAAAAATATATAATTTGGTTTTTTATTAATGATATCAGTTAAAAATTTTTTCCAATTTTGCATATATTGCAAGCAATCACTTAGATGGATAATGTCATATTTTTTTATCTCTTTTCCAATAAAAAGTTGAACATTTTTACTATTTTTTAAATATCTATCTCTCATATTAATGTATAGTTTTTCTACTTCTTCCACTTCTTTGGTATATAAACTAACTTTCTTATCTTTTTTTACAGTATTTTTTAATTGAAAGAATATTTCATGATCACCAGATCCAAAATCTAAAATATCTATTTTTTTTTTTTTTGAGATTTAATAAGAATATAGGTAAAGGCGATGATGCAATAAAATATTTTGAATTGATCATCTTTTTATTAGACATTTTAAAATTTTCAATAATTTTTCTCTTTAAGGAAATAATCCATTTTTTACTATTATGATGATTTCTCTTATACAAACTCTCCGTAAAGTGAATTTTTGTCCAAATATTAGATTTCATTATTCGATAAAAAAAGTTTTTTATAATATTGTCAATTTTTTTAAGATGTCTTACTTTTAAATAATTATGTTGATAGGGTATTTATAGCTGTGTAATAAAATTTATCAAGTATAGCCGTAAAAAAATAGCTTATATTAAGGTATTAGTTTAATTTAACCTCTTCAATTTTATTATTTAGAGTAATTGTATTACGAGTTGTTTATTTAATATCTATTTGATTATTTAATAAATCGAATATTTTTTTTGTCTCATAAAATCGAAAATATTTTTTTTTAACATTTTTATTTATTCTAATATTAGATTTGAATAAAATTCTTGAAATAAGGTAGTTTAACTGATGTATTTTTTTTCTAAAGAAAACAGGAATTATATCAAATACTAGAATCAAAATTTTAAATGAAAACAAACTAATTTCGATAGTTTTATTTATATTTAATATATTCTTTAATATCCTGTTATTTATAACCATTCTTTTAAAAAACCACTCAGTTCTAGTTTCTAAACTTATTGGATGGACAATGTACTTATTATCAGAACATCTAAGGAGCGAACATTCATTAACTAAATGCACTTGGCCAATTAAAAGTGTTCCAATATCCATTATAAATTCTGCTGATCTAGGATCATTGAGCTTATTTTTGACTATTAAATTATAAAATTTCTTTAAATTTTTTGTTCTATGTAAACAATAATATGATCTAAAATGAAAATTATTTCTTAATCTTTTAAATGTTGATTTATTATTAATAATTTCCTTAGGATAGCTTCTCCCCATTAATAAATTTTTTTCTCTATTATTTTGAAAATTATATATATATCCTTTGGCAGCAGAAAAAATTGAATTTCTAGTTAAAAAATTTTCTTTTTTTTTAAGACATTTAAAATTTATAAAATCATCTTGATCACAAAATAAGACATAGTCCGATTTTATTTTTTTTAATGCCATGTGGATCTTTAAATAATATTTTCTATGATTTTTATCTTCACCAAAATAAAAGTATTTGTATTTGTGTTTAAGTGAATAAAATAACTTTTGCTGTTTATTTATACTTCCATCAGCAATTAAAATATTTATTTTTAAATTTTGATAATTTAAATATTTTATTAATCTTTTTGTTAGTTTTTCTTCATCTTTTAAAGTAATTAAAAGAGTAGTTTTTTCAAAATAAAATTCATACATATTCAACCTGACTATTAATTTATCTAAATTATTTCAGTTTCTAATTATTTAAAATTTTTATTATATTATGAGTTTATTTTATGTGTGTAATTAACTTATTACTATGAATAAATATCGAATTTTAAGCAATGATGATAAATACAATATTAGCGCAAGTAGATGAGATAGATTATGGTATCATTTAAAGGTTTGAATTATTATTCAGGTTATTTAAAAATAATTAAAAAAATAGAAAATTATAATTAATTCAAAAGAAAAAAATACATTTTTTAAAAAGTGTATAAAAAAAAAGGAGTGTAAATCTTTAATAAATATAATAGTAACTATGAAATTATTAAAAAAAACATGTCTTTAAAAACAAAATTCACGAAGTGCAAAGTTACAGGCCAAAAAATACCTGTTATTTTTAATTTTGGAAAAATGCCTATTGCAAATAACTTTTCCAAAAAAGTTGATAAAAAAAATTTATATGAAATGAAAATTGCTTTCAATGAAAGCAACGGATTATTCCAACTTGTTAATGCACCTAAACCAAAAAAACTTTTTAATGATAATTACGCTTTCATGTCTTCAACATCTGATTCAATGAAAATACATTTTAGAGATGTTGCTAATAATATTAAAAAAATGATAAAAAAAAATAGCAGAATTATGGAAATAGGTTGTAACGATGGAATCTTTTTGCAAAATTTTAAAAATTTTGACCATTTAGGCATAGAGCCATCAAAAAATGTATACAATATTTCGAAATCAAAAAATTTAAAAGTTTTAAACTCCTTTTTTACCGAGGAATTAATTGATCAAAAAAAATTTCACAATAAATTTAATATTATTTTTGCAGCAAATGTAATTTGTCATATACCAAATATGTTATCTTTATTTAAATGTGTCGAAAAATCATTAAAACAAGAAGGTACCTTTATATTTGAAGAACCTTATTTAGGGGCTATGCTAGAAAAAACCTCATATGATCAAATTTATGATGAACATTTTTATATGTTTTCTGCAAGCTCAATTATGTCAATTTTAGAAAAATTTAATTTAAAATTGGTTAAAGCTGAGAGAATTCCAACTCATGGTGGATCAATGCGGTATTATGTGAAAAAAACTAAATTATCTAAAATAAGTAAAAAATTAAAAAATATTCTATTATATGAAAAAGAAATTAAAATTTCAAAAATTCAAACAATAAAAAAATTTGTTAATAATTGTGTTAAATCAAAAAATAGAATTTTGAAAATTATGAACAATGTCAAAAAAAAAAGATTTGATATTTATGGATATGGAGCTGCTTCAAAAAGCACAACGATTATTCATTTTTGTAATGTAAAAGATAATATGATTAAAGGAATTTTTGATAATACGCCTACTAAAATTGGTAAATATTTTCCTGCAAAAAAAATTAAAATTTTAGATTACAAGCAATTTGAGTTTGTAAAACCCAGATACTGTTTTTTATTTGCCTGGAATCATTATAGTGAAATTTTCAAGAAAGAGAAAAAAAATGAAATTAAATGGATTTGTCATATTGATAAGAGGCATTTTCCGAAAAAATATAGAAAAAATTTTATTTAGTTGTGATTTTTTTTGCCAATCCAAAATCAGAATATATTTACCTTAAAAAAAAAATTGATAATAAAATTAAACAAGTCTTAAATAGCAATTCTTATATTTTAGGAAAAGAAGTTGAAAATTTTGAAAAAAAATTTTCTAAATATTTAAGGGTAAAATATTCTGTCGGAGTCTCAAATGGAACTGATGCGATTATCTTAGCTTTACAAGCAATTAATATTAAGAAAGGAGATGAAGTTATTACCTCATCTCATACTGCCTTTGCAACAATTGCTGCTATAGTTGATGTGGGAGCAATACCTGTCTTCATTGACATCAAGGAAGATGATTTCACAATTAATACATCACAAATCGAAAAAAAAATCACAAAAAAAACTAAAGCTATTATTGCAGTTCATATTTATGGTAATCCAGTAGATATAAAGGAATTAATAATGATTAAGAAAAAACATAAAATCACTTTAATTGAAGATTGTGCTCAAGCGCATGGTGCTGAGTATGATAGAAAAAAAGTTGGTAATTTTGGAGATTTTGCGTGTTTTAGTTTCTATCCTACAAAAAATTTATCAACTTTTGGAGATGGAGGAGCAGTCTCTACTAATAGTAGTAAAATGTATAAAAAAATTAAATTATTAAGAGAATATGGCTGGATTAGAAAAAATTTTAGTTCTCAAAAAGGTTCAAATAAAAGATTAGACGAGTTACATGCAAGTATTTTAAGTGTTAAGTTGGAATACTTAAATCAATTTAATAATAAACGAATATTAATAGCTAATAAATATTTAAAATCCATTAAATCAAAAAAATTAATATTACCAAAATTAAATTCTATAAAAAAAAATGTTTTCCATTTATTTGTCGTTAGGTTAAAAAGTAACCAAAGAAGTAATTTTCTTAATCATTTAAAAAAAAATAACATTTTCCCAGGAATTCATTATCCTTTACCAAATCATCAACAAATACCTTTTAAAAAATACTCTAAATCAAAACTTTATGTTACTGAGAAAATTTCTAAAGAAATAGTTTCAATACCCAATTATCCTCTTTTAAAGACTAGAGAAGTAAATAAAATAATTAAAGTGATTAATAGTTTTTAATTGATTGAATGCATAAATTTAAAAAATTAATAATGATTATAGAAAATGGAATAAAAATAGTTATCTTACAATCAAATCTTTAATTTAAATATTTATATTTATGAAAAACTTAAAGTTAAAAGAACGCAATTTTAGTCTAAAGAGAAAAAGATTATTAGAGGCATTAAAAATTCTAAACAAAGATATTTCAAAAATAGATGAAATCATTGAGAGAATTGTAAATCATATTGTTAATGAAGGTAAAATATTCCTTTGTGGTAATGGTGGCTCAGCTGCTGATGCACAACATTTAGCTGCAGAATTTATGGTTAGGTTAAGACCAAAAGTCAATAGAAAACCAATAGCAGCTATCTCTTTAGCAATGGATACCTCGACTATTACAGCATGTGGAAATGATTATTCGTTTGAAAAACTTTTTTCTAGAAATTTAGAAGCATTGTCAAATTCAAATGATATTTTAATTGTTATAAGTACATCTGGAAATTCAAAAAATATTTTGAGTGTTCTTCAAACTGCAAAAAAATTTAAAATCTTTTCAATAGGACTACTTGGTAATAATGGAGGAAAAGCAAAAAAATTTTGTGACAAGAGTATCGTGGTTAAGTCAAAAAATACAGCAACAATTCAAGAAACGCATATTTTTTTAGGTCACTTTATATTTGAAGAAGTTGAGAAAAAACTTTTAAAAAATAAACTTATATGACATATTAAAATATGGGTTCAAAAAAAACTTTCTTAATTGGAGAAATTGGAATTAATCATAACGGATCTGTTGAAAATGCAATTAAACTTATAGATTTTGCAAAAAAATATGATTTTGATGCTGTCAAATTTCAAAAAAGGACAATAGATTTAGTGTTCTCTCCAGAGGAGCTTGATAAAGATAGGGAAACACCATTTGGGAAAAAAAATAGTGACTTAAAAAGAGGTCTGGAATTTGGTAAAAAAGAGTATGATTTAATTGATCAATATTGTAAAAAAATTGATATAATTTGGTTTGCGTCTCCATGGGACATAGAATCATATAATTTTTTAATGAAGTATGATCCGAAATATATGAAAGTCGCATCTTGTCTTTTAACTATCGTGCCATTGCTTAAAGAAATAGCAAGCAGAAACTCATATCGTACATTCATTTCAACTGGAATGTCAACTATTCAAGAAATTGATGCAGCTGTAAAAATTTTTAAAGATAGTAATAATGATAATTTTGAGTTGATGCATTGTGTTTCTACTTATCCATGCAGCAATGATGAAGTTAATTTAAATATAATTAAGACTTTAAAGGAAAGATATGAATGTAATATTGGGTATAGTGGTCACGAAGAGGGTTTGCAAATTTCATGTGCAGCAGTAGCACTAGGTGCGACATCAGTTGAAAGACATATTACATTAAATAGAACCATGTTTGGCTCAGACCAAGCAGCATCTATATCTCCAGAGGGAATGAGAATTCTTTCAAGAGATATAAGAATTATAGATAAAGCAATGGGCGATACAAAAAAAACTATATTAGAGTCTGAAAAGCCTATTAGAAAAAAGTTATCAAACGTATACTGGTTAAAAAACATTTGAAGTAGATAATACTTTTATTATGAATATTGTCTTAACAGGTTCTGCAAAAGGAATTGGTGCATATTTATTTGATAATTTAAAAAAAAAACATAAAATTATTGGTATTTCGAGATCTAAAGGAAAAAGAACAACTATAAGAGCAGATATTTCAAATAAAGAAGAGGTTAAAAAAGTATTTTCAAAAATACCTGTCATCGATGTTTTGATTAATAACGCATCAACATCCGGCGCACATAAAGATAAATTAATTAATTTCGATGAAATTATCTCAACAAATTTAAATGGAGCTTTCTATTGTTCATTTTTTTCAATTCCAAAATTAAAAAAATCCAAGGTAAAAAAAATTATTAATATCTCAAGCATAAATGCTCATGTTGCACTACCTAATAATCCAGGCTATGTGGCATCTAAAGGAGGTATTAATGCTTTATCTAGATCTTTAGCAGTCGACTATGGTAAATACGGCATAATAGTTAATTCATTATCTCTTGGATATATTAATGCTGGGATGTCAAAAAAAAGTTATCTTGATAATACTAAAAGAGTAAACAGGTCGAAAAATACAATACTTAACAGATGGGGAAGTAAAAAGGATGTTTTAAATTCAATAAATTTTTTGATAGATAATTCATCAAATTATATAACAGGTTCTGATATTGTTATTGATGGTGGATGGTTAGCAAAGGGACTAAAATGAATATCGGTTTTATGCAAGGACGGCTTGTAGACTCAGAAAAAAAAAACTTACTACAATATTTTCCAGCTAAACATTGGAAAAAAGAAATTATCCTAGCTGAAAAAATAGGATTTAAAATTTTTGAATGGACTATAAATTATGAAAACATAAAGAAAAATCATTTATATAATTTTAATAAAAACAAAGAACTATTAAAATTTTTACCTTTTCACTCTATTTGTATACCAAGTGTTACTTGTGATTTCTTTATGCAAAAACCTTTTTTCAAAAGTAAAAAGTTTAAAGGTTCACTCAGAGACTTAATGAGAGTCATAGAACTATCAAAAAATGTGGGGTCAAAGTTCATAATTCTTCCCTTAGTTGATAACTCTTCTATTGATAATGCACAGCAAGAAGGTACTCTAGTAAAAGAATTAAAGAAAGTTTCTAAATTTTTAAATAAAGATCAAAAAATTTTATTTGAAATAGATTATCCACCAAATAAAATTATTCCATTTTTAAAAAAATTTAATAAGAAATTTGGTATTAACTACGATACCGGTAATAGTGCATCTCTAGGATATGATTTTAATGAAGAAAAAAAATATTTTAAATTTGTTCATAATGTACATATAAAAGATAGAATATTTAGGGGTCAATCAGTTAGATTAGGAAAAGGTGATTTTAATTTTAAAAAATTTTTTGTTTATTTGAAAAAAATTAATTATAAAGGAAATTTAATTTTACAAACTGCGAGATCAAAAAAACATATTAATGAAATAACTTTAAACAAAAATTTTATTAAAAATTTTTTATGAAAAATATAGTTATTTGTGGTGCTTCAAAAAATTTAGGTAAATTTATTTTTGATAAATTTGGTGAACAAAATAACGTTTTGGGAATTTCTAGGTCAAAAGTTAATAATAAAAATTATTTTTCTGCTGATTTAAATTCTTTGATTCAAACTAAAAAAATATTTTATCAAATCAAAAAAAAAGTTAAAAAAATTGATGCGATTATATTTTGTGTAGGTAATAGTAAAAAAAATTATAACAAATCTCCAAATACAAAAGATTTCACTGAATCCTTTAATTTTAATTTTTATCCTTTTGTTAATTTAATCAATTCTTATTTGAATATTTTTAAAAAAAAACCTGTAAAATTTATAGTGATTTCATCTATTGCTGGTTTGGTTAATATAGATGCACCAATTACTTATTCAGTTGCAAAGAATGCTTTAAATTTTTATTGTATGATTTTGGCAAAAGAATTTGCAAAAAAAAAAATTTTTTTGAATGTCATTTCTCCAGGAAATATTCTTATGGAAAATAATAATTGGTCTAAAAAATTAAAGAAAAATCCAAAATTAGTAAAAAAATATATTTATAAAAATGTTCCTAGTAATAATTTTTGTAATGCAGATGAGATTTATAAAATATGCAATTTAATAGTTTCAAATAACACTAATTTTGTAGGTTCAAACATAGTTATTGATGGAGGACAAGTGTTGTGAAAATTGAAAATCATAAATATATAATTGTTACTGGAGGTTTTGGTTTTCTTGGGTCATTTTTTTCAGAATTTTTAATAAAAAAAAATTTTAAGGTAATTATAATTGATAAAAATAAACCAAAAACTTTATACCAAAAAAAAATAGCCAAAGACTCTTTTTTATGGAGACTGGTAGATATTACAAATGAAAATAAAGTTTATAAATTTTATAAGGAAATGAAATCAAAAAAAATTGTAATTAGCTATCTAATAAATAATGCTGCTATAGATTCTATTCCGAAAAAGAATCTAAAAAAAAATCATCTACCAAAAATTAAAATTTGGAATAATGAACTTGCTGTTTCTCTAACAGGCTCTTATTTGATGATTAAATATTTTGGTGAAGATATGGCAAAAAGAAATATTGGGAAAATAGTAAATATAGGCTCAGATCTTTCTGTTATTGCACCAAATCAGAAATTGTACACAGATTTTGATAATTTTTTAAAGCCAGTAACCTATTCAGTAATTAAACATGGCCAATTAGGAATTACAAAATATTTTGCATCTTTGTATGCAAAAAATAAGATACAAGTTAATATGTTGTCGCCAGGGCCTGTTTTCAACGATCAAAAATTGAGTTTTGTAAAAAAATTAAAATATCTTATTCCAATGAACAGGATGGCTAACAGAGAAGATTTAACTGAGGCATTATTATTTTTATTAAATCGTAAAAATAATTATCTAACTGGCCAAAATATCATAGTTGATGGAGGAAAAACATTAATTTGAGATATTATGAATCTATCTTTAAAAATAAAAAAAAAATTAAAAGGACCAATATTTTCTATAATTACTCCTTTTGACAAAAAAGGAAAAATTGACTATCACGCATTAAACAATTACTTGCAATATCTTTATTCTAAAGGAGCAAGAAATTTTTATGTGATGGTTTATAATTCTAGAATATCTCTTTTAACTGAAAAAGAGATTAAAGAAATTAATCTTTTTTGCATTAAAATAGTTAAAAAACTTAATAAAGAAAATATAATAATATGTGCAGAACCTTATCATTGCTCTACTGAACAAAGTATAAAATATGTAAAATATTTCAAAAATAATGGTGCTGATATTGTAAGTATTATTTTTGGAGAAAAATATTATACAGATGCACAACTATATAATCATTTTAAAGTAATTCATGATAAAACAAATTGTTTTTTGTTACTTCATCAGCAAATTTTAGAGAATGGTATTTCAAGTAACCCCACATTTGTTTATTATTCTTTAGATCTCTTGAAGAAAATTTCAAAACTTTCAAGATTTATTGCAATGAAGGAAGATGCAAAAAGTGAAATTTACACCAAAAAAATATGTAAAAAGATTTTAAAACAAATGATAATTATTACATCTGGTGGAGGTAAGGGTCAGTGGGTAAAAGCAGCCAAATATGGATGTACATCTTGGTTGTCAGGAACATCTAATTTAAATCCAAAAATTGCGATTGATTTTTACAATTATTATAAATCTAGTAATAAAAAACAAATGAATTTAATAATTGAAACTATTGAAGAACCTTTTTTTAAAATTAAAGATAAGTATGGCTGGCATTTAACTATTAAGGCTTTTTTAGAACTTAATAAAAACTTTAAAAGATATGAAAGATCTCCACTAAAAGAAATTGATAAAAACGGAATGGAAAAATGTAAAATAGCTTTTGAAAAAATAAAAAAAAAAATAAAAAATAATAAACTAGAAAAATACTTTAATTAAAATTTTTTTACATAACAAATGAAAAAATCAGAAATTATTTGTTTTATTCCTGCAAGATCTGGATCCACAAGAATTAAAAATAAAAACATTAGATTTATAAAAAGTAGACCACTTATTTATTGGACTGTCTTACAGGCAATTAAATCAAAACAATTTGATCAAATTATTTTTAGTTCAGACTCACGCAAGTATTATAATATTTTAATAAAGTATTTAAAAAAAGATAAGTTAGACTGTAAAAATTTAATTTTTGATAAAAGAGATAGTATACACACTCAAACAAAATCAAAAATATTTGATTATCTTAAATATGATTTAATAAAAAAATTTAATTTTAAAAAGAATGATCTTATAGTTCAATTGATGCCCACTTGTCCACTGAGATCAATAAGAACAATCAAAAAAGCAATTAATTATTCAATTAAAAATAAAAAAAATTGCTTTTCCGCGTGTGAGTATGATTTTCATATAAAATTTTGTTTTTCAATTAATGGAAAAAGGTGGATACCAGCTTTTAAAAATTCACCAATGGTAACTGGTAGTACTCAAAGCCAAACTCAAAAGACTTATTATCACCCAAATGGAGTGATCAATTGTTTACATGTAAAAACATTAACTAAAAATAAAAAATCTATTTATCAAGAGTCTTTAGCATTAATAGTTCCTAAAACTGAGACTTTTGATTTGGATACTGAAGATGATTTAAAGATATTAAAAAAATATATCTAAAAATTTTTTTTTTATTATTTTTTTATTATTTTGTTTATAATTCGATTTAAAATTGATGGTTTAGGATTAAAGTTTGGTCTTTCAAAATCGAACCTTAAGACTTTTCTATAATAACTATCTTTTATTATGCCTGCTTTATGTGGAGTATTTGTATCAAAAAAAATAACATCACCAGCTTTGCCCGTAATTGGTGTTAGATTTCCATCAAGATATTCATCATCAATAGTATTTAATCCTCTTTCTTTATAATCGTTAGGTAATTTTACTCTTTTCTGTTCTGCGAAAGTAGCATTTTTTACTTTTCCAAGATGAATTGGTCCGTGCTCTAAATTAACATCATGAAGATAAACCATTGCTTTAAAATATCTAAGTTTATCTATATGCGGAATATAAGGAAGATCTGTTTTGCTCGAATCATTTGATGAAGAAGAAACAAGCCACAATTTTTCAAAATTTAAATCTTTATATCCCGTAATTAAAACAAATTTTTTTTTTATTATATTAAGTAAAGATAAAAATAAGGGAATCTTTATTATATCATCTTTTCTTAAATCTAAAACATTGGTGTGAATAATTTTTTCTTTACACATATTTTCTTTGTATATTTGATTAAACTTCTTTAGGAGCTTTTCACTCATCACAGTATCAATTAATAAATTTTCTTTAGTAAAAAAAAATTTTTTTTCCATAAGTTTTACGAATATATTATCTATATATGTTAACAATTAAAACTTAATTAAATTAAAAAAATAACTTTAGATTGTTGTTTCTAGAAATTATAAAGCAAATAAATATATGTTTTTTGCAAATTTTTTATATAAGATAATTATACTTTCTGTATTTTGTTTTTGTATAATGATCAATTCAAGGTTAGATGAGAAATAAAGATTATAATTGGACCTTTAACGAAGTTCTCAAACGATTTGAAAATGTTGAGAGAAAATTATGTTTGGATAAATCTGTAATACAAGGCGTGCCTTGGTGGGATGAGCTCAGATATCAACTTTTTAATGAACTATTGTTAGAGTTAGGTGTAATAGAACAAGAAAAAAAAAGTAGAACTTGGACAAATAAAAAAATATTAATTAAACATATTTCTAATTTGGTTCTTCTGTCAAAAAATTTAATTAAAATCTTTTCGATTAAATCTCCATTTTGGATTAAAAAAAAGAGTGTTTTGATTTTAGGCCATCCGCGTCGTAAATTTGAAAAAGGAGTATATGTTGACCCTTATGCGGACTCATTTATTGATTTATTTCCAAAAGTACTTGACTTTTCTGTAATTGAAAGACCTGAGGACAATAATCATCTCTCACCAAGTAAAACAAAAAATTTATATTATGCCGATAGTTTGTATAATTTTTCATATGTACTTTCAAAATTTAGAAGAATAAAATTTAATTCAAAAGATATTTCAACCATATCTCACCTTGAAAAAATTTTATACACTGAATTTTTCTGTATAATTGACATAAAAAAAAAAGTAAGAAAAATAATAAAAAAATGGTTAGGTGTTTATCCATTAATGCGTTTTTTTTTTAAATTAAAGAAACCCAAACTTTTATTCATTGTTGTGAGCCATTCTCAAGAGGCTATAATTGCTGCAGCAAAATCACTTAGAATTAAAACTATTGAATTGCAACATGGTTCTCCAGCAAGGGGCAAGCTTAACTATGATTATACATCGGGTATAAAAAAAAGAACTTTTCCTGACATGTTTCTATCTTATGGAGATTATTGGTCATCAAATTGTAAATTTCCATTAGATGAAAGGAGAATTATTTCATTTGGAAACCCTTATTTATACAAGAAAATTAATTCTTATTCCCATATAGTTAAAGAAGATCGGTTAGTAATTATATCACAAGGGCTTCCAAAATTAGCAAAATTTGCACAAGATATAAGTAGACAATTTTCAAAAAAAATTATTGTGGAATATAAACCTCATCCTAGAGAACTTTATCAACAAGAACCAGATTATTTTATTGAGCTTAGAAACGCTGGAGTGGTTATTTCCCATAAACACGCAGACTTATATGAGATTTTTGCAAGATCTCGATGGCAAGTAGGTGTTTTTTCAACGGCGCTCTATGAAGGATTGTATTTCGGAACTGCTTGTTTTGTTGTAAATACTACTGGAGCAGAACATATGAAAAGGTTAATAAACTTTGATCTTGCACGACTTATTTCTTCGCCAACAGATATTGATCTTAACTGGAAAATTGATAAAAAAGATATAAAAAAAATTTTTTCAGAGCCAAGTAAAGAAAATATAGAATATATAATTTCATTAATTAAATAACATTAATTTTTTAATTGTATACTTTTATGCTATAAAAATTCCCAAAGGATAGATTAAAATTGAAAAATTCGTTAAAGACAGCCGTTTTATTTTTAATTTTTAACAGACCTTATACAACAACACATGTTTTTGAAAAAATACGTCAAATAAAACCACAAAGGCTTTATGTAGCTAGTGATGGACCACGTAAAGGTTATGATGAAGAAATAGAAAAAATTATAAAGGCGCGTGAAATTGCCACTAAAGTTGATTGGCCCTGTGAAGTAAAAACACTTTTTAGAGATAAAAACCTAGGTTGTAAAAGAGGGGTTAGTACTGCAATAACATGGTTTTTTGAACATGAAGAACAAGGTATTATCTTAGAGGATGATTGCGTACCACATTTGGATTTTTTTGCTTTTTGTGAAAATTTATTAGAACATCATGCCAAAGATAAAAGAGTATCAATTATTAGTGGAAATAATTTTCAAAATGGTCAATGGCGAGGGGATACATCCTATTATTTTTCAAAATATAATCATATCTGGGGCTGGGCCACTTGGCGAAGAGCTTGGAATGATTATCAAGGAGATATAAAATTTTGGCCCAAATGGAAA
>MDTG01252188.1_pt1 | contig 32109 bp, 29 predicted proteins | sample 811421 | NCBI WGS metagenome assembly MDTG01 (sample SAMN05326645, study PRJNA326480) | marine metagenome | isolation source: seawater | place: Pacific Ocean: South East | collected 2011
CAATATTTTTTATAGTAAGATGTAATGTATGGTATTGCATCAGGCTGTGCAGGAATTGAATGTATTTTTTTAAATAATTTTTTTTTTGTTAAAGTTTTATTTATAGGAGTCGAGTATCCGACTAAATGTAAATTATTTTCACTAAAATCAATTATTTTTTCACCAAATTTATCGATAACATAAGCAGTTTTAATATTCCATTCAGGTGGAATTTTCCAATCAAACACTTTTGTTCCTGATTTGACTGAATAAATTTTAAGCTTTGGAAATTCTTTTTTAATTATGTTCAAGGTTTCTTTGATACCATTTCCTGTAATGCTCCTACACAAAGGAAAAAGTCTATTTTTAGCCAGATTATAAAAATAATTTGTAAACAATTTATTTTATTTTGATTAGTTTGTATAATTTTTCCGCCATTTTAAAGTCATCAGGTGTATCTATATCTATAGCCTCATCTCTACCAAGTTCTACCCCAATAGTTTTTTGCCACTTAGATGATATTTCTTTTTTAAATTTTTTAACATCAAACCAATAACATTGTCCTGCATCATGATAATATTCAATTAAATCCTGACTTCTAAATTTTAAAAATTTATTATCTTTAAAAAAAATTTCTCCTTTAGTATTTTTTTTTAATGCCCTTTGAATTGGGACATCAAATTTTAAGATTGTCATAACTCTTGTGTAATTAGAATTAATTAATTTTTGATAGCATTTTTTTAAAGTAGAAATTTTAAGTAGGGGGGCGGTTGCATAAAGATAGCACATATAATCAACTTTAATTTGATTTTTTTTATTATATTCAAAATAATGCTTAATAACTTGTAGATCATTTGCAAAATCATTTGCTAATTTTTTTGGTCTTAAAAAGGGAACTCTTGCTCCATATTTTTTTGCGATTTTTGCAATTTTTTCACTATCAGTAGATACAATTATGTCATCAAAAATTTTACTCTTAATAGCAGAGTTTATAGAATAACTTATGAGAGGCTTTCCATTGAAGCTTTTAATATTTTTATTTTTGATTCTTTTTGATCCTCCCCTAGCTGGAATAACACATACTTTATATTTTTTTTTCATTAAATAATTCTATTGTTTCGTACAAATGCCCTAATTGTATTGGAATAATTTTGTTCCATCTTTTGTCTTTATTTAAAATAGTTGATTTAAATATCATACACAATCTTCTCAAAACTTCTATCTGAGATAATTCATAAAAGTTATCAATTACTCTTTCATCTAATGGTGAGAAATTTTTCATTATTTTCTTATACTCATTGCCAATATGATGAGGATTGATTTTTTTATTATGAATTACGGTTTGTTTGCAGATTTTTAATCCTGCATATGCAAGTGAAATTCCAGATGGCATCAAAAGACACGCTTCCCAATCTAAAATACCCTTTAATTTATGATTTTTTATTATTAAATTATGTGGATGTAAATCGTTATGAATTAATTGTTTAGCACCCAGGTCAGTTTTAAAATTTTTTAGCTGTCTCCAACTATCTAAAAAAAATTTCCAATTTTTTTTTAATAATGAAGCATAAGTAGTTCCAAAATAGTCGTTTAATTTATTTTGATTTTTATTCATAAAATCTATTATTTTAAAATCTTCTTTTGAAAAATATTTGTGTTCAATTAATTTTTTTTTTGGGTATTTATTCAGTATTTTTGACATTTTTGCTATTGTTTTTGATGTATTTTTAAATTGCTTTATTGAACCTGAATAAGTTTTTCCCTCTATATATTCTACTAATCTCCAATTAATTTTATTACTTTCTAAGGTAAATTTATTTTTTTTTGTTTTAATAGGCTTTTGAACAGGAACTTTTTTAGATTTTAGCCAATCCATTATATTTGCTATTTTTTCTAACGAATTTTTATCTCTGTTAAGATATTTTTTAAGAACATAGTTTTTTTTTTTAAATTTGAAAAAATAATTATTAGAACTTATGCCTAAGGCATCTATTTTTTTGATTTTAGATATTTTATTTTTGGGAAGTATTTTTAAAAAATAATTTAATATTCTTAATATTTCTTTCTGCTCTTTTTTTTTTATAATTTTATTTTTTCTAAAAGAACTTTTTGAAAATAAATCAGGTTTAAATTTCAAGTTCACTAATTTATTTTCCTTATTGTTTTTTTATTATAATAACCTTTTTGATAAGAATCTTTTATAAGAAGTTTATAGTAATTATAAATCTGAGGGATATTTTTTTTTACCATTGGAAGAATATATTCTTTTATTTCATCTATATACTTAATTCTTATTTTCTTGTTTGGATTTAATCCAATGATAAATAAATTATCTAGTTTATCTAAAATCTTAACTATCTTAACATCATAAGAACAATCATTAATTTTTTTGTAATAATTTTTTTTATAATTTCGATTCCATTGGAGCTTTCTATTGACTGTTAATATTGAAGTTTTTTTATAAAAATCTATATCAAATAAATTACATAGTTTCTTTTTAGTTAATTTTGTTACTTCTAAGATATTGTGATTCAAAGCTAGTATAATCAAATCTGTATCAACCTTTTTTTTATGCATTAAAACCATATTTGTTACTCTAAGTGGATGTGAAAAATATAAATCACTATTGCCATGATTGTATTTTAATTTTTTTGCAAAATTAAAAGCAACTTTTATTTTTTTCTTTTGATCTTTTTTTTTAATTTTAGAAATTAATTTTTTCCAGTCCTTTAATGCTCTTTTATCGAATTTATCTAAAGCATCAACTCTTCTCAATCTTTCGTCTTGGAAAGATAATAAATTTTCGTTTAATAATTTCATATATTATTTCTTATATAATTTTTTTTTAAATTCCCTCATAATTAACTTAATTTAATCAATTTTTTCTAATTCTTGTATCCAATCAAAGTTATCTTTTTTAAATTTTTTATTTAACAGATAAATTTTTGTTATACCTTTAATATCACAAGGTATTTGCTTTTGTATCAGGCCTGAAAGATTAATCGGTGCAACCTCTCTTTCAATTAAAAAAATTGGTTTTGATGATGAAATTGCCCATCCCAGTGTACTTTGATAACTAGAGATATAAATTTCTTCAAAAAACTCTCTTACAAATCGAAAGTCAATATTTCTTATGATTTTTAAGTTTTTGTAATGATTTTTTAAGTCTTCGAAATCATAATTTTGCATATATCTGTTTGTAGGATAGAGTTTAAGATAAATATCTTTGTTTATATTATTTTCACATAAATATTTAACAATTTCTCTGGTATTTTTGTAATAATCAAGATCTGTTCCAATATAAGGGCCAGAAATAAAATTATTCTTCTCAATATCCGCAACTAAAATTATAGATTTCTTTTTGTTATTAACTTTTAAATATTTTTTAATTAAAATTTTTTTTAGTTTTGAAAAATTTTGTGTCCATTGTTTATACGAAAAACCAGATATCAAAATTTTTTGTTGAGATAAATTTTTTTCATATAATAAAGATTTTTCCCAAGAATAAATTCCTATATTTGCGAAATTCATTGGATTAAAATTAACTCTGTATTTTAATGCTTCACCTAAACCTTGAACAACACCATGTTCAAAAAGAACAATCTTAATATTTTTAATTTTTTTAATGTATAATAAATATAGTACAGGAATTTCACTAAAAAAATAATTTGAGAAAAAAAGATGATTTTTATCAAATTCACTGAATTTTTTTTCAAAACTTTTATTTATTAATTGAAAGTTTTTCTTTATTTTGAATGTTTTATAAATTATTTTTTTTAAAGTTGACTCTAAAATAAGATTAAATTTATGATTATGTTTTACATTCTTGTATTTTAAAAAGAAATTTTCAAATTTATTTATCAAATGAGTTTTATTAACCGAAATATATTCATTGATATCTTTTTCATTTGGATTCTCCAATGGAATATTTGGAATTGTCAAAATTTTAACTTCGTAGCCTTTTCTCAAAAATTTTGTAAAAGAACATTCTATCGTATCTGTCGGCTCATAAATTACAATTTGTTTTTTTTTCTTCTTATAAAAAATTTTGATTTTTTTCAGTAAATTTATATTATTCAATTTTAAAAAAATTTTAAAAAAAATTGAACTAAAATTATTATTTAATAATGATAGTAATTTTTCCTGAAAATTCATCTTACCTTCTTTAACCTCTAAATGTTTTCGAAGCATAATTTTTTTGTCTTGTTCGAATTTAAGAATCTTAATTTTTGGAAAAAATTTTTTCGCTAAAATTGCATAAATATTTGCAAATCTTGAGTAATATAAGATATTATTTGAATTTATGGACTCCTCGTCGTAGGGGTCTCCAACTATTATTATTTCATCTTTAAAATTTTCAACGATTTTATTAATTATAAGGCATTTATAAATCATGACCGATATATAATGATGATATGCTCCAGAGAATAAATATTTAAAATCAATATAATTTTTCCAAGAATTTGTATTATTCAAATGTAACATTAAATAATCATTAAAATCGGTACAAATTTTTTGTAAATCATTTAACTCTTCAGAGGATACACTTTCCTCTATTTTAATAAATCTTATGTTATTTGAACTAAAGTAATTGACTAAAAAAGGAGATGTCGTAATCCAGGTAATTTCATTTAAACTTTTATTATAAAATTTTTTGCTATATTCATATGCTTCAATGCTTTCTATTAAAATATATTTCATTAATTTTTTAAATTTTATTAGTTTATTTTAAACAATAAATTAAATGCCTTGGTAAATTTTAATCAATTTTCTTTATTTTTATTGATCATGATCTATAAGATAAACAAAATAAATTTCATATAAAGTATTATGTTAAACTATAAAACTATATTGTTAACGGGGGGAACAGGTAGTTTTGGTAAAGCTTTTGTAGAAACAGCCTTAAAAAGATATCCAAAAATTAAAAAATTAATTGTTTTTAGCAGAGATGAATTAAAACAACATGAGATGTCAAAACAGTTTGATGTCAAAAAGTATAAATCAATTAGATTTTTTTTAGGTGACATTAGAGATAGAGAAAGATTATACAGGGCCCTTAAAAAAGTAGATATTGTAATTCATGCTGCTGCTCTTAAACAAGTACCAGCTGCAGAATATAATCCAACCGAATTTATTAAAACAAATGTCATAGGTGCACAAAACTTAATTGAGTCTGCGATTGATAATTCTGTCGAAAAAGTAATAGCACTTTCAACAGATAAAGCTGCGGCACCTATAAATTTGTATGGAGCAACTAAGTTATGCAGCGATAAATTATTTATTGCTGCAAATAACTATTCTGGAAAACAAAGAAATATTTTTTCTGTTGTTAGATATGGAAATGTTTGGGGATCAAGAGGATCTGTGGTGCCAGAGTTTTTAAAAATTTCAAAAAATAAAAACCTTTTTGTACCAATAACAGATCCTAATATGACGAGATTTTCAATTAGTCTTCAAAAAGGAGTTGATATGGTTTTATGGTCTATCAAGAAATCAAAAGGAGGAGAAATTTTTGTGCCTAAAATTCCTTCATATAAAATATTAGATTTAGCTAAATCAATTTGTCCGAGAAATAAAATAAAAATTATTGGAATTAGACCAGGTGAAAAACTTCATGAGGAATTAATTACAAAAAGTGACTCTGAATTGACAGTTGATCTTGGAAATTATTATGCAATTTTACCTAACACTGAAACATATAAAAATTATTTAAAAAATTCAAAAATAAAAAAAATTAAAAAAAATTTTTCATATAACTCTAAAGAGAATAAAAAATATTTATCAGTTAAAGAGTTAGGTAATTTCTTAAAAAACTTAAAATGAAAAATATCATTCCTTATGGAAGACAGTTTATAGATAATAATGATATAGATAAAGTAGGTAGAGTATTAAAGAAAGATTTTATTACTCAAGGTGATATTGTAGATGATTTTGAAAAAAAATTTGCAAAAAAAGTTGGCTCCAAATATGCAGTGGCAGTTTCTAGTTGTAGTGCAGGATTGCATTTATCATGTTTAATTTACTCAAAAAGAAAATTCAAAAATATTGTTACATCGCCAATTACTTTCGCCTCAACTGCTAATGCAATTTTACATTCGGGAAAAAAACCTCTTTTCTGTGACGTTGGAATCCAAGATGCCAATATTAGTCCTGATTCTCTCAAAGTAATTGTAAAAAATAAAAATATTGGTGGTGTAATACCAGTTCATTTTGCAGGTAATACCTGTGATATGAAAGCTATTAAAAATATTTGTAAAGAAAAAAATATTTTTATAGTTGAAGATGCAGCACATGCCTTAGGTTCACAATATGATTGTGGTAGTATGGTTGGTAGCTGTAAATATTCAAATATAACAGTATTTTCTATGCATCCTTTAAAGTCCATTACAACTGGAGAAGGTGGAATGATTACAACAAATAATTTATCTATTTATAAAAAACTTAAAGCTCTTAGATCGCACGGTATTGAAAAAACAAATAATTTATTAAAACCATGGTGGTATTCTATGAATTATCTAGGTTTTCATTATAGAATAACAGATTTTCAATGTGCTTTGGGTATTTCTCAATTATCTAAATTAAAAAAATTTACCAAAACTAGAGAGGATATTGCAAAAAGGTATATTCATTTATTGAAGGGAAATGAAAATTGTAAATTATTAATAAATAAAATTCCGAGGATAAAAAAAAGTTATCATTTATTTGTTGTTAAGATTAATTTTAAAAAAATTAAATCAACAAAAACAAAATTAATGAATTACTTGAAAAAAAAGGGAATCGGAACTCAGGTACATTATATACCAGTTCCAATGTTAAAATTTTACAAAAGTCTAGGATATAATATGAAAAATTTAAAAAATGCTAAGCAGTTTTATGATCAAGCAATAAGCATTCCAATTTTTTTTCAATTAAAAATAAAAGCACAAATTTATATAATTAAAGAAATAAAAAAATTTATAAAAATTTGAGTTTTTAATGACAGAGGTAAATAATAAAATTTGTTTGGATAAATACATCAAAAAGTATAAATTAATTTAAAATATATTTGATATGTCAATATTAGTAACTGGTAGCGCCGGATTTATCGGTTTTCATACTGCAATTAAATTAATTAAAAAAAATAAGGTAATTGGAGTTGATAATTTTAATAACTATTATGATGTAAATCTAAAAAAAGCAAGAGTAAGAGAATTAAAAAAAAATAGATTTAGTAAAAATTTTAATTTTTATAAACTAGACTTGACTAACTTAAATTCACTAAAATCATTATTTAAAAAACATAAAATTACAAAAATAATTCATTTAGCAGCGCAAGCAGGTGTAAGACATTCTCTAAAAAAACCATTAGATTATGTTGATAATAATATAATCGCTACTTTTAATCTTTTAGAACTTTCGAAGATATACAATATTAATCATTTTCTTTTTGCAAGTACTTCAAGTGTATATGGAAACCAAATAAAAATGCCTTTTAAAGAAAGTACATCGGCTTCTCATCCAATACAGTTTTATGCTGCTACTAAAAGATCATGTGAATTAATGTGTCACTCCTATAGTCATCTTTATAGAATTCCAATCACTGTTTTAAGATTTTTCACAGTTTATGGCCCCTGGGGTAGACCAGATATGGCGTTATTTGATTTTACAAAGAGAATTCTTCAAAATAAAAAAATCAATGTTTTTAATTTTGGAAAACATTTAAGAGATTTTACTTATGTTGAAGATGTTGCCGAGGGTGTGATTAAAATTCTTAAAAAAAAACCACAGCCAGTTAAATTAAATAAAATAAAAAATAATCCATCTATCAGTGATGCACCATTTAAGATCTATAATATTGGTGGTGGTAAGCCAGTTAGGTTAATGAATTATATTAAAGAAATTGAAATTAATTTATCAAGAAAAGCAAAAATTAATTATATGAGTCTTCAAAAAGGAGATATAAAATCTACATATTGTTCCACACAAAAACTCAATAAAGAAATAAATTACATTCCAAAAACATCAATTAAAGTTGGAATAAAGAATTTCATTACTTGGTTTAGAAAATATCATAAGAGAAAATGATAAATTTAAAAAATGTAAACAAAATTATTGAACAGAGAAATTACAAAAAGTTATATTTCTTAGTTTTTTTGTTAATATTGCAAAGTATTATTGAAACTTTAAGTATTGGGATGATATATCCTCTACTTAATTTTTTTGCAAATAATCAGACATCAGAAATTCAATTTAATATTCAAAGTTATTTTGATTTAAACTTAAATCATAGTCAAGTTGCAACTACAATAGTTTCGGTATTTTTAGCATTTTTTGTATTAAAATTTTTTTTTCAGGTATTTATAGAATGGACCAATGCGACTTATTTTAATAATTTAAAAGTATTCATTTCAGAAAAAATACTAAAGAAACACTTTTCATTTAAGAATTTAAGTAATTCTTCTATTAAAAGTACAACTGAATTTTCAAATTTGGCGGTTTTTGAGTCGGAAAGGTATGCACAAAAATATATAGGAGGATTTGTTAATATAATTTCAGAATCTTTGACTATTATTTTTATATCATTTATGTTGTTTTTATTTTCAACAAAATATTCAATATTTATATTGTTATTTTATTCTTCGGTCGTTTTTTTAATTTTTTTTCTAATTAAAAATTATTTAAAAAAAATTTCCTTTAAAAGGTTATTACATCATGAAGTAATAATGAAACTTTCTAAAGAAAGTTTTGACGGCTTTAAAGAAATATTAATTTATTCTGCAAAAAATAAACTTATACAAAATTTTAAAAAAAACTCAGTAAAATTGGGAAATATTATCAGAAATGAGTCTGTTATTTCTAATTTACCTAGATTTGGTATCGAATTGTTAACAATTACAATTTTCTCAATTGTTATTTTTTATGTTTTTAATTTTTCAGAAATAAGTTTTGAAGAAGTTGCTCCAACGTTAGGTTTATTTGCATTAGCAGCTCTTAGAATATATCCAGGTGTGACTAGAATTTTAGCTAATCTTCAATCTATTAAAGCAAGTATTGCAACTGAAAACAGAATTATTAATTATTTAAATGAAAAGGATTTAAAAATTGATTCTTTAAAATATGATGAAAAAAATTTAATTAAAAAATTATCATTCGAAAAAAAAATAGAATTAAAAAACTTATCTTACAAAATTGAGGGTATAGATATTTTTAAAAATTTAAATTTTACATTTAATAAAAATGATTTTATTGGAATATATGGTAAAAGTGGATCAGGTAAAACTACATTATTAAATCTTCTTATGGGATTTACTGAACCAACGGAAGGAAAAATTTTTATTGATGACGAAGAACTAAATAGCAAGAACTTTAATAGCTGGATAAAAAATCTGGGTTATGTAAGTCAAAATAGTTTTTTATTAAATGATACTATTGAAAATAATATTGCTCTGTCCTCTGAAGATGTTGATGAAATGAAAATTAATAAATCTATTTCACAGGCTCAATTAACAAATTTTTTTAGAGGTAATATTAATCTTAAAAGTTTCCTTACTGAGCATGCCTCTAATATTTCAGGGGGAGAAAAACAGAGATTTTCAATAGCTAGAGCAATATATAAAGATGTTGATATTTTATTTTTTGATGAGCCAACAAGTGCATTAGATGAAAAAACATCTGAGAATTTTATAAATGTGATTAATTCTTTTCATAAACTGAAAACGATTTTTATTGTTTCTCACAGAATTGAAAATTTAAAAAAATGCGATAAAATTTTGTATTTAGATAACATGACATTTACTGATAAATGAATTGAGCCTGTTTTTGAACTTATTTAATTTGCACAATTTTTAAAAAAATAAGATATTACAATTCTAAATGATTAATAAATTAAAGATAAATTTTTTTGATTTCATAATATTTACGATAAGTTTAATTTTCTTCCTAGTAATTTATACTACTGAAGATGAAGAAACTTATAGTAGAGTTTCAATTTATTTTCCACATACACCAGCAGTATTTATTGATGAAATAGATAACCATGGAGTTGAATTTAGTTTATCACACCCAGATAAATTTTATTTACCAGTTTTTTCAAAAAATATAGACACTTTAGAAATAGATTCACGAGCAACCAAATTAAATAAATTTTGTAAAGACGATCATGTGCGTATATTTAATTGGGATAAAAACGTAGATTATTTTACTTTCACAATGGATACAACTAAAGATGGAGAAAATATAGATTCTTGTTTTTTGAAATTGAAAAAACATTTTGAAAATGAATGGGAAGTGCACAAAGATGAGCATATTTTTTATTTAAATGAAGCAATGCATTCATTATCAAGATTTTCTTATTTTTGGAATAAAAATGCACAAAAACATTTTAAAGATCACAATCATGTAGGAGGAATTAGAAATGGTTGTGAAAAATATTATGAACTTCCAAAAAAATTTTTGAATATAAAAAAAATATACTTTGATCTTTGTGGAAATTTTGTTGATCTAGAAATTTATGAAAAAAAATCAAATATAAAAGTACCTATTGATAAAGAAGTTTATTTTGAACTAGCTAAAGATTTTGAAAAAAGAGGTTTAAGAAATTATTACTCAAACGGAAATATAAAAATTAATATTTATGAGGATGAAAATCTAGATTTAGAAAAGCTTTTTAGTAAAGAAAATTTTAATAAGGATTTTATTAGAATTGAGGAGCTACTAATGGATAGAGAATATATGGATTCTTTTATCACAATAAATAATGAAACCGATTATTATATCAATCTTAAAATTTCAAGAGAAAATATTGATAGGAAAAAACTGTTAATAATTGAAGAAAATTTATCCAAAAATTTATCTGCTTTGTATCTTACACTTTTTGAAAATATTATGGATCATACTGAAGAGTATATTTTTAATCTTTTTCTTAATTCTCAGAAAAAAATTTTTGTTCCAGAAGAATATAAGAATAGCAAATTAGTTTTTAAAAAGTCTGAAAATTATAAATTATCTTCATCAAAAACTTTTTATTCCCCGCAAATATTTTTTTTTAGTGTAGTTTCTGCTGTCTTTATTGTTTTAATATTTAAACTATTTGTTAATTATATTAAAGCTCGTAAAATATGAAAAAAAAAAAATTAATATTAGGTTTAATTCCTTGTAGATTAAACTCAAAACGGTTACCTCGAAAAGCTTTATTAAACATTGACGGTTTACCTTTAATTGTTCATACTTTTAAAAGAGCCCAATTAAGTAAAAAGTTGGATAGAATTATTGTTTGTACTGATTCTGAGGAAATAAAAAAGATAGTAGTAGAGCATGGTGGTGAGGCAATATTAACAAAAAAATCTCACAAAAATGGAACAGATAGAATAGCAGAAGTAGCAAAAAAAATTATTTGTGACGTTATAATTGATATTCAGGGTGACTTTCCAATGCTTGATCCTAAAAATATAGATAAGTTAGTTGATTTTCATAAAAATAATAATTTTGATATTATTGTTCCATCCTCACCACTTTTTGATGGAAGTTCTAAAGATGTGGTAAAATTGATTGTTAACAAGTCAAACAAAGTTTTATATTTTTCAAGAGCTCCAGTTCCGTACAGCTACAACCTAAAGCCAAAATTTTATTTAAAACACATGTCTATAATTTCATTTAATAGATCAAGTTTAATAAAATATAGTAATTTGAAACAATCATATTATGAAAAAATCGAGGGCGTTGAATTACTAAGAGCTATCGAGAATAATATTAACGTAGGAAGCTTTGAAATTAGCAAAGATATTTTTTCTGTCGATATAAAAAAAGACTATTTAAAAGCTCTATCTTTAATGCCATTAGATCCTATTAGAAAAAAGTATTAATGAAAACAAAACTTGTAATATTTGATTTAGATGGAGTTTTAATCAATTCTTTACCAAATATGATTTATAGTTGGAACATTGTTAGAAAGAAATTTAATATTAAAAATAGTTTTTCAGAATATTATAAATTTATAGGATTAGATTTCTTTGAAATATTAGAAAATTTAAAAATTAAAAAAAAATACTTTATTAAAATAAAAAAAACTTACTCAGAATCGTCAATTAAAGAATTTAATAAGATTAAGCTTTACCCAAATGTAAAAAAAACCTTATTAAAGCTTTCAAAGCAAGTTAATTTAGCCATTTTAACGTCAAAAGACTCCGCTAGAACAAAAAAAATTTTAAATAAATTGTTGCCGGAAATTAAATTTAAAACTGTGCAATCACCAATTAGATCTTTTAGACCAAAACCTTTTCCCGACCTTATGTTTAAAACTATTTCTGAAAATAATGTTTTTTTAGAGGAAGCAATATTTGTAGGTGATAGTAAATTTGATTTAGAAATGGCAAAAAAATCAAAAGTAAAATTTGTTTATGCAAAATATGGTTATTCAAACATAAAAAAAAAAAACATAAATTCCATTAGTTCGATAAGTAGTATTTTTAAATTTATAATTTAAATGTTTTTTTCTATATATTTAATTCTATTTTCAAGTATTCCTTATTTTCTTCAGCTGAAAGATAATGAATTAAAGCATCATTTTAATTTTACCCTTTTTTTAATTAGTTTTTTTTCAATTATGTCAATAAATGGTCCAGATTTTACTACATATAGAAAAAATTATTATATGTCTGGTTCTACTTGGTATTTTAATACTAAAGATTTGATATTTGGTACTATTTCAATTTTATTAAACAAAATTAATATTAGTTTTTTTATATATCAATTAATTGTTAAATCATTTTTTTTAATAGGATTTTATATTTTCATTAAAAAACTTTTTAATGACAAATTTGAATATCTTTTTGCAATAATTTTTGCATCAATATATTTAATCCCAATTGTTTCAATAAATAGTTTATATCAGACAGCATCTTTAGGATTATTTCTTATCTTAATATCTTTCAAAAATTTTAATTTATTAAGGGATTTGCCTATATTAATTATTATTATATTAATGCATAAATCTGGTATAGCTGCTTTAGTATTTTACATTTTGAATTACCTTCTACAATTTAGAAAAATAAAATTTTTCAAATTATTTAATTATTTAATAATTTTCTTAATAATTATTTTCTCATTAATGTATTATTTGAATTTAGAGTTAATTAAAAATTTTGTTAATAATAAATTATATATTTTAAATGACAGTATATCTTCTTTTCATTATGTATGGTTGATATTATATCTATTTTTTTCTGTTTTATTTTTTATTTCAAAGAAAGATTTAAAAAAAATTTTATCATACAAAGATTACAATTTTTTGATTAGTTCAATTTTATACATAATTTTTGTAGTATTTATTTTTTTTATATCAAATCAATATGCTCTAAGATTTTTCTACTATGAGTTTATATTTTTTTTATTTATGCTTTCTTTGTTACCTAAAATAAAAGTGTTAAATTTTGCCTATTTGAGAGGATATTTTATCGCTACTTATATTTTTGCAGCTTTATTTTTTGTGTCAATTTGGTATCAGTTTGCCAACGAAAAAAGTGCGTTTATAGAGTATAGATTTAATACAAATATAAATATTTTTTGTAAAAAAAATCATAATTGTAATGATGCTGAATATTTATTTTTTGATTTATTAAACTAACTATATTAAATTTCGTAAAATTAAGAAATAATTCAATATTGTTAAAATTAAAAAACTAGTAATGATAAAAAATAAAGATATAAAATTTTTCGATAAAAATGGTTTTTTCTTATTTAAAAATTTCTTTAATAAAAAAGATATTTTAAAAGCTAAGCGATGGATGCATAAGCAACAGCCAAAAAAAATTCTTAAAACATGGACTGAAACTGAACCTGCAGTGAAAATTGCTGTTTATTCAGTTTTAAATGAGTCTAAAAGTCCAGTTAATTCATTAGCAAATGATAAAAAAATGCTTCAAGTCGCAGCTGATTTAATTGGTGATGAAGTTTATGTATGGCATAGCAAAATTAATTTTAAAAAAGCCTGGGGTGGAACTGTAGAATATTTTCATCAAGATAGAGTTTATTGGCAAGATCGAGGCTATCCATCAGATAAAATGTTAAGTTGTATGGTAATGATGGACGATCATAATGTGCAAAATGCAGGATTACAAATTTTTCCTGGAACACATAAATTAGGATTTATAAAGCACCAAAATTTTATAAATATAAATAGTTTGGCTAAATTTATGATACCACCAAATACATTAAATAAACTTCAAAATAAATTTAAAAAAATACAAGTTGAAGGTAAAGCAGGAGATGTATTGTTTTTTCACTCTTCACTTGTTCATGGATCTGGTCATAATACATCTTCTAAAGATAGAATGATTATTTTGTCTCAACTAAATACTAAAAATAATCTTCCAAAAAATGTAAATAATAACGCAATTAAATTCAATTTATATAGATCTAAATTAGAATTGGATGAAGCCAAAAGAAGACATAATTGGTTTAAAAAAAAATATCAAAATCAAAGAAAAAAAAACAAAATTGTATATTTTGCTCCTATTCCCAGTAATGAAAAATAATTTAATATTTTGAAAAAAAAAATTTTAATTACGGGTTCAGAGGGTTTAGTTGGATCATCAATAATTAAATTTATACCAAAAAAAAAATTTAAGATAATCAAGATTGACAAAAAATTAAGCAATCAACATCTAATAGAAAAAAAAAAATTTATTAAGATCTTGGATTATAGAAAACCAGATATAATTATTCATGCTGCTGCTCATCCTGGTGGATTGTCTATGAAGGATCCTTTAATGAATACCAAAATAAACTTATCTGGGTCAATGAATATAGTTAATTGGTGTATGAATAATAATAAAAAGATAGTTTTTATAAGTTCCTCAGCAGTTTATGGAGATCAAAAAAAAAAAAAATTAAATGAAAAAATAGCTTTATATCCGACCACTATATATGGAATTAATAAAATGGCTGTTGAAAGATACATAACAGAACTCTCTAAATATAAAAAATTTCCATGGTTAATATTAAGGTTATTTGCAACTTATGGTCATGGGCATACTCCTAACTTATATCAGGGGATCGTAAACGTAATACTTACACAACTTAAAAAAGGTAATAATTTAGATATAAAAGGGTCCTTAAAAAGGACCAGAGATTTAATTTACTCAGAGGATGTAGGAAAAATTATTTCAAAACTAATTAATAAAGATCTTGATGAAAAAATTATCAATATTGGAACAGGTAAATCAACTGAAATAAAAAGAATAATTTCAATTTGTCAAAACAATTTTTTTACAAAGAAAAAAGTTAGAATTCTTAAAAAAACTCCTGGAGATCCATTCAGTTCAGTAGCAGATATTTCATTAATGAATAAATATATAAAAAAATTTAAATTTACCTCAATTAGAAAAGGTATAAACAAAACTGTAAAAAAAATAAGACTATGAAATTAATTTTCCTAATATCTGGAATGAGTTCATGGGAAAACTCACTTCCAATCATCTATGAACTTTCTAAGGTTAAAAAAAATAAAATTATATTGTGTGTAGAAACTAAAATTTTTTATGAAAAGTTTTTAAAAGATCAATTTAGAAAGAATTTTTTAAAAAAAAATAATATTACTTTTTTACATCTAGGTAGGCCAAAATCATTGATTGAATATTTTAGATTACTGATACTTTATTTAAATTTGTTGGTAATTAAATTTGACTATATTATGGAGACTTTAGATTTAGATATGGATTTAAAACTTACGAATTATTTTTTGAAAATTAATCTTCTTTATGGCTGCAAAAGAGTTAAGATTTTTTCAGATAGTTTGTCTGAAGTTGAATTGAAAAATACCCAAATATTTTACGATGCGATGAGCATAATTAACAAAAAATTAAACTTTAGCAAATATGATTTTACACTAATTAGTCAAAATGAAGAAATTTTAAAAAATGTTTATAAAGACATAATTTTTTCTAAAAAAAATTACAATATTGGAAAAATAAAATTTAACGAAGATTGGCTAAACTATATAAATAAATTTTATGATAATCAAGAGATAGAAGACTTTGATGTATTAATACCTCTAAGTGCTACCAAAGGTAAATTTTTAAAAGGTTATGAATCTACATCCAATGAAAATAAGTTAGAAACTATATTTGAAGTTTTATCCTCAATTAAAAATATTTCAGTAATTTTCAAACCCCATTCAAAATCAGATATGGATTTTTTTAATTTGTTATTAAGTAAATATAAATTTAAGTATTTAATTAGTTATTACCACTTGAATTATTTGTGTACTAAATCAAAAATTGTTTTAACATATCATCCAACCTCAGCTCAGATTTATGCTAAACATTTTAAAAAAAAAGTTATTGAATATGGAGAATATGATAAAAAAATTGAAAAACTTTTAAATGGAAAATCAAGGTATCATGAGAGCGTAGATATAAGAATTAAAACAGATAAAGAAAAGTTAAAAAATGAAATTGAATTTTATATTAAGAATTACGAAATAAATAATATATCTTCAAAATTTAAAGAGGAAAGATTATCAAGTATTAATGAAATTTTAAAAAAATCATGAGAAAACATATTTATACAGTTTGTACGGGTAGGTGTGGACAGGTCTCATTAAATGATTATGTAAATAAATTTTCTACAAATGTTTTAGCCGAAGCTGAGCCACCTATGCCAAAATATAAGAAAAGTTACTTATTCTCCAATTTTATAAGGAATCTAGAGAGAAAAATTTATGCTTCAGAAGAGTTATTAGGAAGAGGAAGAGCCCTAGTTTGGCATGACAACGATCAAAAAGCGGAAATAGACAAATTATGCAGAGCAAGAATTAAGAGGGCAAATAAAATTGCTGATAAAAAAAATAAAGAAATATATTTTGAAATATCAAAATTTTTTATTAGATCCTATTGTGATAGGACTATTGAATTAAATCCAGGTGTAAAAATACTATATCTTACAAGAAATCCTTTATTTAATGCATTGAGTTTTTTTAACAGAAAAAAAATCTTTGAAAAAGACAACTATAAATTAAATTTTAAAAAAAATATTTTTAAAGTTAAAAATTTAGACCAATTTGAGAAATATTTATGGATTTGGGTTGAAATCAAATTAAGGTTACTGGAAATTGAAAAAAAATATAATACTAAGGTTATTCATTTCAAAACTGAAAATATTAATAATATGAATTTACTTAAAAAATTATTTGATGATCTAGGCATTAAATATAATGAATTAAAAGTTCAAGAAAGATTAAATACAAATGTATCTTTAGGTTATTCAGAGACTGTGGTAAATGACTTTTTTTTAAATAAATTTGAAAATTTTAAAAAAAAAATTCCTAGCGATATAAAAGAAAAAGTGCCAGAATTTTTTGATTATGATCGATATTAAAATTCTCATATCAAATAAAACCAAATGGAATTTTATAAAAAATATAAATTCCTCAATTTTTTATAATTCGACCAAAAATTTTGCAAATGATTTCATGAAAAAGAATTTTAAACTACCTTCACTAAATTTATTAAAAGATTTTCTTAATAATTATGTTGGTTTCAATAATTTTATTTATGAAGATAGTAATTATATTATTTGTGCAGTTGATAAATTAAATTCTGATAATATTTTTTATAGTATAAAGAATAAAATTTTATATTTATCAAATGATATAAAAGAAATCTTAAAAAAAAATAAATACGAATTTAATATTGATGAAACATCTTATCAGGATACTAAGATTACTGGTTATGTTTTAGGAAAAAAAACAATTATAGAAGAAATAAAAACTTTAAGAGCTGGTGAATTATTATTTATTGATAAAAAATTATCAGATATAAAAGTAGATCAATATTTTCAATTTTATTCACCTTGTACTGCTTTTAAAAAGAGATCAGATTTAATTGAAGAATTAAAAGTTATAGAGGATAAAATCTTTGATGATTTAATAAAAAGAAATAAAGATAAAATTATCCTACTTGCTCTATCTGGTGGTCTTGACTCTAGATATGTTTTAACTTCATTATTAAATAGAAATGTAAAGAATATAGTTACTTATAGTTATGGTCATAAAAAAAACTTCGATAGTTTTGTTTCTCAGAAAATTTCAAAAAAACTAAATGTAAAATGGAAATTTTATGAAACATCTAATGAAAGCTATAAAAAAATATATAATTCAAATTTAAGAGACGATTATTGGAATTTTGCTGATCAAGGGACTATGGCACCCAATCTATATTTTTTTGAAGCGGTAAAAAAAATTAGTGAAGAATATGATGTAAATAAGATCACGATAGTTAATGGTCAGGCTGGAGATTTTATAACTGGAGATCACTTACCAAATTTTGAAAATCTTGAATATTTAAAAGGTGATGATTTAGCTCAATTATTATTCAATAAACATTTTCAGCTAAATATGAAAATTAATCAAAATAAAAATTTGATTCAAAAATATAAAATTCAAATTTTAGATCAATTAAAATTAAACAAAGATGAATATTATCATTTTAAAGAGGCAGCAAAATATTTTGAACTTTGGGAATGGAAAGAGCGACAGACCAAAAGAGTTATAAATATGCAAAAAGTATATGATTTCTTTAATATTAATTGGGAATTACCTTTATGGCATAAAGAATACATTAATTTCTGGATTGATCAATCTTATGAAGTTAAGTTTGGACGTAATTTATTTATCCAATATTTAGTTGAAACTGACAAATATAACATATTTAAGTATAAAGAAGTTGGATTGCCTAAATGGTTAACATCAAATACCCACATAACATTTATTGGTAAAATAATTAAAATTTTAACTTTAGGCACTGGAAGTAATTATTATTATAATTTTATGAATTTATTTTGCAAATATGGTTTCATGTACAGTCCATATTCATTCAAAAATTATCTAATGAAATTTAATGAATATAAAGACCCTTTAGCTTTTTTGAATGAGGATTGGAAAAATAATTATCAAAGAATCTTAAAATGAAAATTCTTTTTCCATTTATAGGTGACTCAATTGGAGGGAGTCATATATCTGCTATTGATTATTATTTAGAGTTAAAAAAAAAAATTATAAAACAAAAATATTACTTTTTAGAAAAGATTGTTACTTAGCCGAATATTTAAATTCAAAAAAGATAAAATTTGATGTATTAGAACTTCCAATTATTGAACTTGACAGAGAAATAGTAAAAAAGTTTTATAAATTATTTAAAGGTTTATCAAGAGCAAGAAATTATCTAAAAAAAAATGAAATAACAATTGTTCATACAAATGATATTAGAAATCATTATTCATGGTCAATTTGGACAATTTTTTTAGCAACTCATATTTGGCATCAAAGGACTATATGGCCAAAATCTATTCAGTTTTATTTTTTTTTATTTTTTACTAAAAAAATTTTTTGTAACTCATATTATTTGTTCAGTAAGATAAAAAGTAAATTTATAAAAAAAAAATCATCAATAGTTGGCAATATTTTCTATAAACAAAAAAAACATAAATTTAAAAAGAATAATAAAATTATAATTGGTTCCTTTTCAAATATGCAGAATATTAAAAGACCAGACTTAATTATTAAGATTTTAAAGGAAATAATATCTAAAAAAATTAATATTGAAATTCATTGTTTTGGCACAGACCAAAATCAGCTATTAAAGAAATATTCTGAAAAAATTATATATAGAAGAAATTTTAAATATTTTGGACACAAATTTAATATAATAAATTTTATGAAAAAATGTAATTTTGTAATTGCAACTTCAGAGAATGATACCCTGGGACGAACAATTCTAGAGGCGATGAGTCTGGGAATTCCTGTTTTTGCAACCAATCTAGGTGGACATAAATATATTATTAAAGATAATGTAAATGGATTTTTATTTGATATAGAAAATCAAAATATTTTAAAAAAAATACTATTAGTTAATCAAAATAAAATTCTTAAAAATAGAATTATAAATAATGCTTTCAATTACTTAGAAAATTTTAACAAAGATAAAATATTCACCCAACTAATCAAAGGATATGAGTCGTAAAAGAAAAATTGCAATGTTACTCCCTAATTTAAACAAAGGAGGAGCTGAGAAGGTTTCACTATTAATACTTAATAGATTACCTGATAATCTTTTTGAAAAACACTTAATTGTTTTAAATAAAGTTGGTAATAATTCAAAAATAATAAACAAAAAAATAAATATAATTAATTTAAATAATCCAAGATTATTAGCAAATTCAATTAAAATTTTTAAAATTATATTTTCAAATAACTATGATGTAATTTTTTCATCATTTTATCATATTAGTATTTTTTTAGGTTTCTTAAAATTTTTTCTGAATTTCAAGTTGGTAATAAGAGAGTCAAATGATCCGGATCAAATTATCAAATATCATCCTCATAAAATTTTAATAAATTTTTTGTATAAAGTATTTTACCCGCGTGCTGATAAAATAATTGTACCAGCGAAATACTTAAAAAAAAGATTTGATAAATATTTGATTTCTAATTCTAAAATAGAGGTAATTTATAATCCTGTATACGATAAAAAACTAATTGAAAGAAATAATAATAAAAAATATTTTTCTGCGATTGGAAGATTAATTTATCAAAAAGGATTTGATAATTTGATTAAAATCGTAAATAACTCAACAGTTAAAAAATTATTAATAATAGGTAGTGGTATTGAAAAAAAAAACTTACTAAAAATAGCTGATCAAAAAAAAATTAAATTTATAAAAGAAACTAATCCAAAAAAATATATTTTAAGCAGTAAGGCCATAATTTTTTCATCAAGGTGGGAGGGTATGCCAAATATATTATTAGAGTCATTAATGTATGGAACAAAAATAATATCTTTGTCTAAAATTGACTCAGTTATGGAATTAAATAAAATAGCAAAAAAAAATTCTATTTATTTTGTAAATAAATCAAACTTTAATAACTTAATTAATAAATTTTCAAAATATAAAAAATATAAAAGTAAAAATTTATTACCAAAAGAATTTGAAATTAAATTTGCAATTAAAAAATATCAAAGAGTGCTATATTGAAAAAAAAAATTATTCACTTAATTACTGGAAATGAAGGAGGAGGAGCTGAGCAAATGCTTCAAAAGTTAATCTCGTTTTCTTCTAAGCAACATGTTCATTACGTAATATTCCTTAAAAACAAAAATAAAAAAAATATTAAAAATATCTATAATTTTAATTTTTCAAAAAATCCGTTTCGTTTTATTTTTGAGCTTATAAAAGTTATTATTTTAATAAAAAAATTGAGGCCAAATGTTATAATGTCTTGGCTTTATCACTGTGATTTACTTGTTTATATAATTGCAAAGTTAATTGGATTCCCTAAAAAAAGAATTATATGGAATATTAGGTGCTCTTATTTAGATTTAAGAGATTACAGTTTTGTTACCAAAATAGTTTTATCTTTATTAGTAAAATTTTCAAAAAATATTGGAACTTTGGTTTTCAATTCACATGAAGGAAAGAGGTATCATAAGAGCATAGGTTATTCTAATAAGAATATGATTACAATACCCAATGGATTTGATTTAAATAAATTTAAATATAATAAATTAAAAAATAAAATCTTGAAAAAAAAATACAAAATTTCAAATGAAAATATTTTAGGAATGATTGCAAGAAATGATCCAACTAAAAATTTTGAAATATTCACTAATTTATCAAATAACTTTATTCTAAGAAATAAACATAATCCTCGATTTTTAATTGCTGGTAAAAATACAGAATTAATTTCAATTCCTGAAAAACATAAAAAACTATTTATTTCACTTGGATTTAAAAAAAATATTCATGATTTTCTTAATATCGTAGATATTTTAATATTAATATCTAAGGGAGAGGGTTTCCCTAATATAATTGGAGAAGCCATGTGCATGAATATTCCTATAATTTGTAATAATGTTGGTGATAATAAACTAATTGTAAAAGATGCAGGTATTGTTTTATCGAAAAAACCCTCAGCTAGTGAATTAAGAAAAAATATAATTAGAATAATGAAAAATAAAAAAAAATATAGCAAAGGTAGGAAAAATATTGAAATGAGATTCAATATTAAAATTGTAATTAAACAATACGAAAATTTATTTAATTCTCTTACGGGAAATAATTAAAATGTGTGGAATAAGTGGCTGTTTTATTGGTAAACATTCTAATAAGTCAAATGAATATTTATTAGATTCAACAAAAACCTTATCAGAGCAAATCTTTCATAGAGGTCCAGACAGTGGCGGTTTGTGGACAGATGAAAAAGAAAAAATTTTTTTTGCGCATAACAGATTGAAAATTATTGATCTTAGCAAACAAGGAGATCAGCCAATGAAATCCTATTCAGAAAATTTAGTAATAATTTATAATGGTGAAATTTATAATCATGAGGAAATAAAATATAAATTATTAAAAGAATGTAATGATAAAATAAAATTTAGAAATAGAACAGATACCGAAGTTTTGATTAATGCTATTGAATTTTGGGGCATAGATAGGACTCTAAATATTGTCAAAGGAATGTATTCTTTTGCTTTGTGGAATAAATTAACAAAAAAATTAGTTTTATGTCGTGATAGATTTGGTGAAAAACCTTTATACTATTTATTTAATGAAGATGGATTATATTTTTCTTCTGAAATTAAATCATTCAAATCTTTAAATATTTTTAACTCAATATCACATGATAATTTTAATTTTTTTCTAAACTATGGTTATAATTTAAATAATAATACAATTTTTAGCTCTATCAAAAAAATTCCGCCTGGATCTTACATTGAGTTTGATAAGGAAAATTTGAATAAAAAAACAATAACCATTGTCAATTACTGGGATAATGAAGAAATTGCAAAAAAATCTTTAAAAAAGTTAAACAAGAATACTCTAGACGATATTTGCTCTGAAACAGAAAATATTCTAAAAAAAATAATTGAGAAACAATTAATTGCTGATGTAAAAACAGGAGTTTTTTTATCTGGTGGTATCGATTCTTCCTTGGTAACTGCACTAGCACAAAAACAATCAAATACAAAAATTTCAACATTTAGCATTGGTTTCGATGTAAAAGATTACGATGAAAGTGATATCGCAAAAAAAACTTCAAAATTACTTAATACTAATCATCATGAATATATAATGACTTCGAGTGATTTAATTAATATTTTAGAAAAAAAAACTTTAATGGATGAACCATTTTACGATGTTTCTCAATACCCCACATATTTATTATCAAAATTTACAGCACAACATGTGAAAGTTTGTTTAAGTGGAGATGGTGGAGATGAAATATTTGGTGGTTATAATAGATATTTAATAAATGATAAATTATTAAAAATTACAAAATTTATCAAACTTTTGAAGTTGCAAGGCTTTGTTTCAAATCAAATAGATAAAGAGTATTTAAATTTCTTTTTAAATAAGATTGGTTTGAATCAATTAGAAAATAAAAAGGATAAACTTAAAGCTTTAATTTTTAGTGAGTCAGAGCCAGATTTATACGAGAAACTATTAAGAGTGGAAAACACTAATAAAAATAAGAATGTAATTAATTATAAAAAAATATCGAATTTACCTAATAATTTTATGATTAATGATACTCAAAATTATTTACCAAACAATATCCTTTATAAAGTAGATGCTTTATCAATGTTAAATAGTCTAGAGGTCAGAGCCCCATTCTTAGATAATGAGCTTTTTGAATACGCTTGGTCAATTCCATTTAATTTAAAATTTTATAAGAAAAAATCTAAATTTATTTTGAAAAAAATCTTATCTAAATATTTGAATGAAAAAGTTTTAAATATGCCAAAAATGGGCTTTGATATACCTTTATTTACTTGGATGAATAAATCAGAAAAATTAAGAAATATAATTAAAGATTATTATTTTACAGATGTTTCAAAAATAAATGATTTAATACCAAAAGATAACATAAACTTATTCGAAATAAATAAAACCAATATTTTTAAAATTTGGAAAACAGCTTTAATGAAAAAATGGATTATTGAAAATTATAAATGAAAACTATAATTATTTTTTGTAATACTGGTTGGAATATTTATAATTTTAGAAAAAAATTAATTATCGAATTAAAAAAAAAACATAAAGTTATTATTATTGCAGGAAAAGATAAATATTCAAATAAGATAAGAAAAATTTCAAAATCATATTTTTTAAGCTTAGAAAATAGATCTCTGAATTTTTTTAAAAATTTCAGTGAAGTTCTACAGTTAAAAAAAATAATTAAAAATTATCCACACTCAACTATTATTAATTTTACAAATAAAAGCATTATTCTTGGAACATTTGCAGTTCTTTTTAAAAAAATAAAAGTAATAAATGTGGTGACTGGGTTAGGTCATGTTTATTTGCAAAAAAATTTTTTTATTAAGTTTATCCTAAAGTTTTTATATTTATTTGTAAATTTAAGGTCAAATAAAATTGTAGTCCAGAATAAGTATGACAAAAAATATTTTGAAAACCAATTTTTTACTAATAATAAAGTAAAACTTATTTATGGATCTGGAGTAGATACAAAAAAATTTTTGCCTATAAAGAAAATAAAAAAAAAATATAAGACTTTCTTATATTTTGGAAGAGTTTTAAAAGAAAAAGGTATTTTTAATTACTTGGAAGCTGCCAATTTTTTTAAGCAAAATGATTCTATTGTGTTTAAAATTGTTGGTGAATTAAATTATAAAAATTTTTCAGAAGTAGATAAAAAATTAATAAAAAAATTTTTAAAATTAAAAAATGTTGAATTTTCAAAATTTAAAGAAAATATTTTAGATATAATTAATTATTGTGATTGTGTAGTTTTGCCATCATATAGAGAAGGTTTTTCAAAATCTTTATTAGAATCCACTGCTATGAAAAAATTTATTATATGTTCTGATGTTCCTGGATGTAATGAAATAATTAAAAATAATTATAATGGTTATTTATTTAAAAAAAATAACACAGAAAATTTAATACTTACGATAGAAAAATATTTAAATTTACCAGAAAAAAAAATTAAAATTATGGAGAGTAATTCTAGAAAAAGAACCCTGAAGTTATTTTCTGACGAAATAATAATAGCAAAGTACGTTAATTTAATATAATAACGAAAAAATTTATAATTAGAATTAATGCTCATCAAATTAATAGAAATTTTTAAAAGTGCTTTTTTTAGAAAAAATTGGAAAATAGGAGTTGTTAAAATAAACAAAAAAAAATTTGTTAATTTAAAAAACCTAGATGTAATTGAAAAAAATTATAAGGAAGTTTTCGTAGGTAATAATAATTATATTTTTTTTGCTGACCCTTTTCCTTTGAATAGTAAATTATTATTAGCTGAGGCTATGAATAATAAAAAAATAGGTGAGCTAGTTTTAATAAACATAGATAAAGCGAAAGTAATAAAAAAATTTATACAATTTAAGAAACATATTTCTTTTCCATTCCTTTTTTTTGAAAAAAAAAAAATATTTTTAATTCCAGAAATTTCACATTGGAGTAATCAAAAAATTTATCAATATAATCCTAAAAATAATAAGATTTTTAATGTAAAAAATTTAAAAGGCATTGTTTCAAATCAATTGAAAGATCCAGTAATATACAAAAAAAATAAAAATTATTATCTTTTTTATTCTTTAAAAAATTCAAAAGAAATTAAGATAGCATCATCAAAAAATTTATTTGGAAAATTTAAAAAAATTAAAAATAACACAATTCCAAAACTTAAATCTGGTGTTAGAATGGCTGGAGCAATTATAAATATTAATAGTGATTGTTATAGGATATCTCAAAATAATGCTAATTTATACGGAGATGGAGTAAAAATTAATAAAATACTTTCTTTGGATCAAGAAAATTATAAGGAAAAATATTTAAGAACGTTAAAGTTTGATAAAATATATGGTCCACATACAATGAGTTTTATAGGTGATAAATTATTTTTTGATTACTATACTTTAAAGTTTGATTTATCGCATTTTGCAAATAAATTAAAAGAACAAATATTTACTTAAGCAATTTTAAAATAATAAAATTAAGTTTTTATGAAAAAAAAAAAGATATGTATTATAGGACTTGGTTATGTTGGCTTACCTATTGCGATTGAATTTTCAAAATATTATGAAGTGATTGGTTTTGATATTGCTGAAGATCGAATTAAAAAATTAAGTAGATATTATGATGCAAATAATCAATTTACGAAAAATGAATTAAAAAAAATTAAAAAATTAAAATTTTCTAACAATGAAAAAGATATAAAAAATTCTAATATTTATATAATTACTGTTCCTACTCCAATAAATAAAAATTTTAAACCAGATCTAACTTTATTAATAAATGCTACAAAATTAGTGTCAAAATATATTGATAAAGGTAATTACGTTATTTATGAATCAACTGTTTATCCTGGATGTGTTGAGAGTAAGTGTATTCCAATTTTGGAGAAGAAAAAAAAACTTTCCTTAAACAAAGATTTCTTTTGTGGATATTCGCCTGAAAGAATAAATCCTGGAGATAAGAAAAATACATTGACTAATATTAAAAAAATTGTTTCAGGATCTAATAGTAAAGCTTTAGAATTTATATATAAACTATACAAAAAAATTATACGTGCTGGCGTTCATAAGGTTTCAAATTTAAAAACAGCTGAAGCAGCCAAAATTATAGAAAACGTGCAAAGAGATTTAAATATAGCTTTAATTAATGAATTATCTTTAATATTCAATAAAATGAAAATTGACACTGAGGAAGTTCTCGAAGCTGCTTCAACTAAATGGAACTTTCATAGATATAAACCTGGCCTTGTAGGTGGACACTGTATAGGTGTTGACCCTTATTATTTAACAGAGGCAGCAAAACATTTTCAATATAATCCAAAATTAATTTTAGCTGGTAGAAAATTAAATAATTCAATGCCAAGTAAAGTTACTGATATATTAATAAACTTTTTGAAACACAAATACAAAAAAGAAAAAATTAGAAAATTAAGAATCTTAGTATTAGGTTTTGCTTTTAAAGAAAATTGTCCAGATATTAGAAACTCAAAAATAAGTGATCTATATTACAATCTAAAAAAACAATTTAAAAAAGTAAATATTTATGACCCAGAAGTATCGAGAGAAGAAGTGCAAAAAACTTACAATATAAAATTAGATAAAAGTTTAAAAAAAAATAGCGCCGATGTATTAATCTTAGCTGTTCCTCACAATTCTTTGATCAAAGTTTCAAAAAAGATAATATCGTTAAATAAAAGAATATTATTTTTTGATCTTAAGTCCGTTTATAAAAAGAGTTTTAGTCAAATCAGACTATGAGCATAAATTTAAATGATTTTCATAGAATATTATTATTATCTTTCCCAATTGCATTAATTACTGGTCCATTATTGCCAGAATTGATAATTCTAATTTCTATATTTATATATTTTTTTAAATGCTCGATTAAAGAAATTCAAAAAGATTTTTCAAATAAGATTTTTCTTTTTTTATTAGCATTTACTGCGTATATTTTTGTTGTTGGATTTATTTCTTTTGCTTCTCAAAAATCTTTAATTAGCTCAATATTTTTTTTTAGATTTCCTCTTTTTTCAATAATATTTTTTAAATTTTTAAATACAGACTTAAAATTTAGAAAACTTTTTTTATATATTTTGCTATCAATATTTGTTTTTTTATTTATTGATTCTACAATTCAATCAATTATTAAGAAAAATATATTTGGTCTAGAATTAACAGTGCAAAGAGCCTCAAGTCTTTTTGGTGATGAATTAATTCTTGGATCATACACTCTTAAATTATCACCAATTTTATTTGGTTTGTTATTTCTTTATTATAAAGAAATAAATAAATTTTTTATTTTAATTATTCCAATTTCTCTTGTTACTATTATTTTGTCTGGGGAAAGATCAGCATTTATTTCGTCTTTTATATTGCTTATGTTACTAATTTTTTTAGTAGATTTTAATAAGAAAAAATATTTGGTTAGTGGAACTTTCGTTGTTTTTTTAATTATATTAAATAGCCAAATGTTTAAAGATAGATTTATTTATGATTTACAAAAAAAGTTTATTTTAGGACAAGAGTACTTTTATTTACCCTATGAATATTCAGGTTTTATTTTTTCTTCAATCGAACAATTTAAAAATAATCCAATAATTGGTGGGGGAGTTCGATCATTTAGAGTTAATTGTAAAAAAACTTTGTTGAAACTTGATGCATATAATCCTAATTTAAAAAATAACCAACAAATAAAATTTATAGATCAAGTTGTTAAAGGAAAGTGTTCTACCCATCCTCATAATGTAATATTAGAATTTATTTCAGAATTGGGTTCAATAGGACTTATTTTTATTTTCTACAAATTTTATTTTATAATAAGAAATTTTTTATTTTATTTTAGAAAAAATAAAAAAAAATATGATTTATCAAATATATCAAATACAATTTTTACTTTATCTCCATTAATAATTATCTTTCCAATTTTACCGTCTGGGAGTTTTTTTAATAATTGGAATTTATCATTATATTTTTTAAATGTTGCATTTTTGATGTATGCTGTTTCAAATAAGAGAATATGAAAACAGCTTTAGTAATTCCATGTTTCATGGCAAAAAAAATGTTGAAAAAGGTATTAAAAGGAATACCTAAATTTGTTAATTTTATAATATTAGTGGACGATAATTGTCCTGAAAAGACTGTCTCTTATACTTTAAAGACGATTTCTGACAAAAGAATATACACAATATATAACAAACGAAATATTGGGGTCGGAGGCTCTGTACTTATTGGATATAAAAAAGCTATCCAATTAGGCTCAGATTTAGTTATAAAAATTGATAGTGATGGTCAAATGGACCTATCAAAATTGCCTAAAATTTTTAAAATTTTTAAAGCAGATCGAGATTTAGCATATGTAAAAGGTAACCGATTTTACTCAATAAAAAGTATAATAAAAATGCCTTTTATTAGATTGTTTGGCAATTTAATTTTGACAATTATGAATAAATTTTCAAGTGGTTATTGGAAAATAAATGATCCAACAAATGGATATACAGCGATTAATACAAATTATTTGAAGCGATTGAAATTGAATAAAATTAAAAAAAATTTTTTTTTTGAAAGTGATATGCTCTTTCACTTAAATTGTTTAGGTGCAAAAGTAAATGATATTGATATAGAGGCAAAATATAATGTTAATAATTCCAGCACACTAGTAATATATAAAGTAATACCTTACTTTATTAAAAATCACATAATAAATTTTGCTAAAAGAATATTTAGAAATGCTATTTTACTAATATTATATTTAATATCTATAACACTATTTCTATTTATATTCTTAAATAATTTAAACTTTATTTTATTTTTAATAATTTTTTTACTAACAATTTTATATGACATCACTAAACAACCAAAATAAAATTTATTTGATTGAAGGTTTTTTAATTAAAAATCAAAAATTATTACTCGTATTTCTAATTGGATTATCATTTGTAATTAAATTATTTTTTTTAAACTTTTATGCCCAACCTTATTTTTTCGATGTACAAACTTATATTGAAGCTGTAGAGTTTTTTTTAAAAGGTATCTCTTTTTCAGATGTTATAATGCCACTATATCCAATCGTGGTTTATATTGCGGAAAAAATTTTAAATATACAAATATTTAATATTTTATTTTCATGCTTAACAATATTTATAACATTTCAACTTTTAAGTTTTATTTATAACAAAATTATCTTTAAATTTTTAATAATTTTAATAATTGCTTTTTATCCTTTTAATATATTTTATAGTATTACTGGTTTTTCTGAAACTTTTTACGTTTTGTTTTTAACTACGACTTTGTTATTTTTTTATAAAGACAAGATATTTTTAGCCACTTTATTTGGATCCTTAGCTTTGTTGATCAAACCAGTTCATTTTTATCCATTACTATTCTTTATATTTTATTTTCAAATATATTATTTTAAAAAAGAATTTAAAAAATCTGTTTTTACTATTCTGGCATGTGGAGCAATATTAATATTAGTAATGAGTCCATGGTGGATATTTAATTATAATAAATACAACAAATTTATAATGTTTAATTTATCTAGCACACTAACATTATTTATTGGAAATAATCCATTAAACAAAACTGGAGGTGGAACAGTTGTCGATGATCATGATATCAAAAATTTTCCAAAAAGATTTTCAAAAAGTCAGCAAGATTTTAGTTATGATTTATTAAAAGGATATCCAGGTTTTTCTTTTGATGAAAATAAAAAAAAAGTCATTTTTATCGAAGGTGTGGAGGGGGCAATAGATCGACATAAAAGTTATTTGGAATATTCCCAAAAATATATTTTTGATAATCCAGATAAATTTATTGAGTTAGTGTTTAAAAAATTTGTGCGTTTTTGGAGACTTTGGCCTTATTCTCAAGAGTATAATTCCTTCAAATATATTATTATTTCATTATTATCTTATGGGCCTTTTTTAATATTATTTATTATTTATACTTTTAAATTTATCTCAAAATTTGAAAAACATACCTTTCCTCTAATTTTAATGATATTTTACTTTAGTTTTGTTCATATGATACTTATTTCATCAATAAGGTACAGATTTCCAATAGAAAATTTTATAATCATATTAGGGGTTTATTTCTTAATGACAGAAATAGGTAAGAAAACAAAGCTTAGGTAATATGTATTTAATTAATTTTATATTAATAATAATTTTGAATTTATTATATTATTTAAATTTAAAAAAAATATCTAAATTGATTGGTATTTTTGATTTCCCTGATCAGAAAAGAAAAAAACATCTTAGAATTGTTCCACCCATTGGTGGAATATGTATTTTTTTATCAATTTCTGTTTTCAGTTTTTTAAGTTTTGTTTATTCAGATCAAGAGGTCTTTTCTGATTTTTATTTTATAGATAATAAAATAGATTTAAAATCTATTCTATCCTTTTACTTGTGTACTACACTTTTAATCTTTTTAGGTATTGCTGATGATAAAAATGGAATTGGAGCTAATATTCGTTTGCTATTCTTTGCAGTAATTTATTATTTAGCAATGATGTTTGATGATCAACTTTTACTTAGTACAATAAAAATTAAAAGTTTAGATATAATTATAGACTTAGAAAAATTAGGTCCATTTTTTACAATTTTATGTTTTCTTGTTTTGATTAATGCTCTTAATATGTTTGATGGTATTAATATTCAAACTGGACTTTTTTGTTTAATTATTTTTACTATTTTTTTTGTCAAAGGCATTTTTGCAAATCTTTCAATGGTTTTAATTATCTCTTTAATATTTTTTATATATTTTAATTTTAAAGATAAGGTTTTCATGGGGAATCATGGTGTTTACTTTATATCTTTTATAATAACTTTTTTTATAATCAAAAATTATAACTCATCAGTTAATATTTCAGCTGAAGAAGTTTACTTGATTTTGTATTTACCAATATTAGATTTATTAAGGTTATTTGTTGTCAGAATATACAAAAATAATAATCCTTTTATAGGTGATAGAAATCATATTCATCATTATTTAAATCAAAAATTAAATAGTTTTTTAAAAACTAGTTTATTAACAAATGTAATAGCTTTTACTCCATTTTTGATTTTTACTTTTTATAAAAGTTTTAATGTTTTAATTTTCACGACAATTTTATACTTTATTTTGATTTTAATATTAAGAAAATAGAATAATTATATGATAATTTTACAAGAATATCATTCATCAAATTATGTCAATAAAATTAAAAACTATTTTTATAAAAATAAATCATTTTTAATTTTAGAAGACGAGTTTATTAATTATTTAATAAAATTTTACAATGTTAAGTTTTACTTTTTAATTAGTTTTGATGATAATAAAAATATTAATGGGGTATTATTTTTTTATTTGAATTCAAATTCAAAAAAAAAAATTGTGCATACATTTTTTGATAGTTTTTGTTTCAATAATGAAAATGTAGCAAAAGATATAATTTTTGAGGTAAAAAATTTTGTCAGTAAGAATTTTATAAAGAGCTTCAAAATAAACTCCAGGAATAATTTAAATGAAATATTAATGGTATCAAAAAAAAACTATATAATTTCTATTGACGAAATCAGTATTATAAGAAATTGGGAAAATAAACCCGGTGTCTTCAGAACAGAAGTAA
>MDTG01048077.1_pt1 | contig 32107 bp, 25 predicted proteins | sample 811421 | NCBI WGS metagenome assembly MDTG01 (sample SAMN05326645, study PRJNA326480) | marine metagenome | isolation source: seawater | place: Pacific Ocean: South East | collected 2011
AGTCATAAAAATTTTAAGGCCCATAGAGGCTAAAGGTACTTTAGAAACAGTTAAGCGTTTGAGCCAAAGATTAAACCAAGTGATGACCTACGCAGTTAATAGTGGTTATATTCAAGCTAATCCGCTTGCTGGAATAAAAGAAACATTTAAAAAGCCACAAAAGCAAAACATGCCTTCGTTAAAACCAGAAGAGCTGCCTGAATTGATACAAACGCTTGCAACGGCATCAATTAAACGTGTAACTCGTTTTTTGATTGAATGGCAGTTGCATACCCTTACCCGCCCTGGTGAAGCTGCCGGTACGCGTTGGGATGAAATTGACTTTGAAAACAAGCTTTGGATTATCCCAGCTGAACGTATGAAAAAGCGCAGAGAGCATGTCATACCGTTATCACAACAAGCTATAGAGTTATTAGAAGTTATAAAACCAATTTCAGGGCATAGAGACTTTGTTTTTCCATCAGACAGAAACCCGAGAACTCATATCAACAATGAAACAGCTAATATGGCTCTAAAACGCATGGGTTTTGAGGGCCGTTTAGTAAGCCATGGCTTACGTTCGCTTGGAAGTACAACATTAAACGAGCATGAGTTTAATCCCGATATAATAGAAGCCGCACTGGCACATGTAGATAAAAACCAGGTTCGTTCTGCTTATAATAGAGCTGAATATATAGAAAAACGTAGAGAGCTAATGAACTGGTGGAGTGAGTATATAGAGAACGCATCACTTGGCTCATTATCTATGTCAGGTACAAAAAATCTAGCGAAGTTAGGTTAATAGCCATAACTCATTTAGCTAAACAACAATTGTGTCTCGAAATTTGAATCTAGGAATGATTTTAGTTGGCCCATGGTTTGTAATTTATTGCTAGACATAATTTTTTTCGCGACATAGACTGAACTTAGAAAAAGGATTTTACAAGGATGTTCATTGATGAACACTTTATTTATACCCCCTAAAAATGTAATAACAGCAGAGCAACCCGCTCGTTTCAAAAGTGTATTAGTCTACAAATCAATATTTTCAGTGTTTTGCCCTGATTCATAATTATTAATTAATTTTAATGATGGGCTTATCCATGCCTGAAAACATCATAATTATAAAGGAATAATTCGATGTTTATACAAAACCTCAACAAAGCTCAACAAGAAGTGCTTCTCAAGTTAGCCAACGACCTAATGATCTCTGATGGTGTTATAGATCAAAGCGAAGAAGAATTGATTAGCTTTATTAAATCTCAGTGTACCGAAGGTGTATCTGAATTAGAAATCTTCAATCTAAGCGAAATCAAAGATATCTTTGACAGTAAAAAAGCCAAAGTCTCGATGTTACTTGAGCTTATTGGATTAGCTCACGCTAATGGGGATTACGGTAAAGAAGAAATGGTTTTTATCAATGAAATAGCTTCAGTACTAAACATAAATGAAGCTAATTTAAATGAGTTGGAAAATTGGGTTAGACGTCAACTCGATTTAGTGAACGACTCAGTTATGTTCATGGAGGAATAACTATGCCATTACCTTTATTTTTAGCGGGTGCAGCTATTGTAGCTGGTGGTTACGGAGTTAAAAAAGGGCTAGATGCGAAGTCTGACTATGATGAAGCTGATAGCATTAATAAGAGAGCTAGAAATATATTTGATGATGCAGAAAGTTCTTTAAATTCAAAACGTGAACAAGCAAATAGTTCAATGCTGGCTTTAGGAAGGACAAAATTCGATATATATGAGAATTCACTATTAAGTTTCGTGAAGAGCTTTAGTCAAATTAAAAATATTAATTTTAATGAGAGTGATATAAAAGGTTTAGAGTCTTTACCTGCTGTGGATAAAGCTGATTTAGAAAACTTAACTAATTCCGTATTATCAACTCATGATGTTTTATCAGGTGGGGTTACAGCTCTTGGTACTGGTGGGTTAGCTGGCTTAGCTGCATATGGAGGAGTTGGTTTTTTAGGCACTGCATCAACAGGTACTGCAATAGGGTCTCTAACTGGTGTAGCAGCTACTAACGCTACTTTAGCTTGGTTAGGCGGTGGCTCGATTGCTGCAGGTGGCTACGGTATGGCAGGTGGTGCTGTTGTATTAGGTGGGTTAGTTGCTGGTCCAGTATTAGCTGTTGGTGGAATGATGCTCGCATCTAAAGCTGAAAGCGCAAAAATAGATGCATATTCAAATCGTGATAAAGCGAGATTAGCTGCTGAGCAAATGAAAACTGCTGAAGTCGTAACTGATGATATTCACCGTCGTTTTGAAGAAATTAATGATGTACTTCTTCGATTAAATACTTTCTTTAATTCTATGCTAAAAGAGTTTTGTGGCCTAGTTGCACGCAATATTGATTATTCAAGCTATACAGAAAATGAAAAAAAGCTAGTGTTTAAGGTAGCTGCTACAGCTAAGAGTATGAAGAACTTACTAGAAGTTGTAATAATTAATGAAGATGGCAGTTTAACAAGTCAGTCAAACAATATTGCAAGCTTTGGAACGGCTATTATTGAAGGAGAACACCCTGAGCTAGCAAGTTTAGAACCAAACATTGAAGACCTTGATGTAAAGAAAGAGCCAGAGCCTAAAAAGGACTTAGAGCATTTCATTCGTGAGGTAAGTAGTCATATTGATGATCAAAAGTGGGTATATGCTTTATCACACGGTAAAAAGCTTAGAGATAAAACCGCATCAGCTGTAAAATCGTATGCACATGAAGACTATGAAGTTGATAGTGACTATAAGAGTGAGCCTTATGGTTTATTAGTGCTTATTGATACAACTCTTTTTGGTAGTGCCAAAGATGGTTTTTTCATAACTGACACGCATATTTATGGCAAGCCTTCTTACAATGATCGATTTAGCATTGATATTAAGAAAATTAAATCAATCAGGGTTGATGATGATGATAGGGAGCTGAGTATAAATGGTGACTATTATGGCTACACACACACTGAAATTACTCCAGCGATGAAGTTAATTGTGAACGCAATTAAAAAATATTTAGAGCAATTTAAGTAACCTGTTATTCGAGGGGGATACTGACCACCTCGAATCTTTTAAATATATTATCGAGCAATAAGCAGCTTATGGAAAATACAAACTCTTCAGCGTCTATTTTGGGTGGGATCTATTCTCAACATTTAACGCAAGATATAACTGAGCGAACATATCGGATATTCGGTGATGCAGACCAGCTATCTCAGTTTGCATCCAAATGGCAAAATGTAGTTGCTGATAAGTCTCAAGGTCATATGTTTGAGCAGTTAGAGACTATAAAATTTAACTTTGATGCCCTAAAAAAAGATAGCGACCTATATGCCAAAACTACTGCAAGTATGGGTTTACCTACAGATCCAGTTGACATTATAATTTCAAACGGTAAAAAAACGATACGAGAGATACAGGCAAAGTCCTGTAACAGCGCGGCGAGAAGTGCGTTTGCTTTATCTCAAGAAAAGTATGATGAAATGTTCCGCTTGGCTCCAAGTGATCAACACAGCAAAATAGAAGAGTTACTAAAGCAAAGAATACAAAAAGGCACGCTCAAAGCCGAAGATTATGAACAGACACTCCGCAATCTAAAAAAGTCATTACAGCATGACGGTATTGCTTCAGAGGGAACAACCTACCAGGAAGCACTGGATGCAACAAATCAAGACCAAGCTGATAAAATAGCTAACAATTATAAGTTTAAATCTGCTGTTACTGATATGCATAAATCAGGTATGAAGGCTGGAGTTGTAGGGGCTAGTATAACTGGAGGGATATCTATTTTAACTGGAGGCTACTCAGTAATAAAAGGTGAGAAAGATATTGCAGAAGCCTCTCTGAATACAGTAATTAACAGTGCAAAGGGTTTTGCAACCGGTTATACCGTTACGGCGATCAGTAAAGGTATCACGCATTCTTCCTCTCATTTCTTAGGCGAGCAATTAGCTAAAAGTATCACGAGATCATCTGCGCCTGTTGCAATCGCTGTTGGAGTAGTTAATACAAGTAAGCACATAGTATCTTATTTAAAAGGTGATATAGAACTAGAAGAGTTAACCGATAATATAAGTCATATAGCTATAACGAGTACTTCATCTTTTTATTATGGTGCTTTGGGGCAGTTAGCGATTCCAATTCCTGTAGTTGGCGCCTTAGTAGGGGCGGGGGTTGGTTATTTTATCGGGAATATGATCCATCAATCTGGTTTAGTTGCTTTAGGTGATAGTGCAGTCGTTAAAGCATCGAAAGAGCGCAGAGACCAAATACGCACTATTTGTTTAGAAGCCATTCCACAAATTCAAAAAAATAGGGCTGAGCTTCAAAGCTTACTTGATAAACACTTTGCAGAAAGAGAACATATATTTGACTCGACATTTTTAGCTATGGATTTGGCGGTAAGTAATACAGAACCAGATCAGTATATAGATGCTTTAAATTCTTTAAATGAAAGGTTTGACTGTGAGTTACCATTTCAAAACTTTGCCGAGTTTGATCAATTAATGCAAGCAGATCAGAGTTTTGATTTTTGATGGATTTCCCATGTACCAAATGCGGTAAATGCTGCTCAAACGTAAATTTATCACCTATTACCAGTTACCTGGATAGAGGCGATGGTACTTGTGAGCATTTTGATGATAACACCAAACACTGTAAAATTTACGACAATAGACCTGAAATTTGTCGAATAGAATTGCAGTTTAATAAATATTACAAAGAAAGATTTAGTTGGAACGAATTTATAGCAATCAACTTGGAGGTATGTGAAAAGCTATCTGAAAAGTAAATAAAATAGGGAAATTTACATGGTTTTAAAGGTGTATTATGGCATATCTATAAATAGTTTGAGCTTGAAAATGGCACTATTGAATTGTTTTCGAACGACGAGTTTGTTACCCCAAGTAAGCCTTACTTGATTGAGGAGGCTAAAAAGTTGCATTTATCAATTTAAATGTTAATGGAAATCCACTTAAGATGCGGCAGCTGTGATCTTTGTTGATTAAAGGGCTAAGTGATGAAAGTAGTTGTTTTATATCTTAATCATAAATTAAGATCACTTTATTTATCAAACTGCAAGTATGGAATGTGTCAGTTTTAAGTTGTCCAGAATGTGGTTGGCTTTTTGAGAGAAGTTCTCAACAGAAAAGCCATAATAAAAGATGTATTACAAGGGTGAACCGGATCTGAGTTAACAAACACAGATCCGGTTTATTATTTATACGCACTTAAAGTGGATGTATCTATATGAGGATGAAACTGCTTGTGATACAAAACCATTATAAGTTTCTGTTGTCAAAATCGTAGGTGATGTTTCAGAACTATTCTCAACTAATATCTCGTATTTACCATCGCACATGTTAAACATTTTTTTGTAAGCATCTTCACGACGAGCTTCTTTTACAAAAGATGCGCCTTCATTTAAATAACGCATTATTCCAATATTATCATCATTTTGTTTTTCATTCTGTGGGGCGTACTTACTAGTTTTAGTAACATCCCCTGGATGCCTTAACACATCAGCTGAGGTGCAACCTACTAGAATAGACACACATGTAATTGACAAGAAAGCTTTTTTCATCATGTTCTCCTTTTAATGATTGCAAAAAATATAATAGATTATCAGTACTAATTTACGGTTAAAGACTGATCATATGGCTATGATTTTTAAGGAAAAAGGAATTATACCAGTCTCCTGTACTTTGGCAATCGAGTAAAACGTGGGAAGTCCATTTTCCTCTGGAGGCTTATCAAGTTTTGGAAAAAAGAAGTGGAATTGTATATTATAAAGCTTTAAAGCTTCTGTAACTTATAGCTTTTTAGTAATAGCATTGATTTTTTAGAAGGGATGGAACTTTATGGCAAAAAAGCAAAAATCAATTGAGGAAAAGGTTATGAAAGTACTAAAAGCTAACCCTCATTTTAGCTATCAAGAGGCTTGTAGGTTTGTTCTAATTGAAAGAGAAAATAATATAAAAAAATTTAAAAAACAGAATACTAAAAAACTATTAACTAACAAAGTTAGCAATACCAAAAAGAAGAAAAAACCACAAAAACGAAAAGCAAGTATATGGACAGTTTCTGGTGGTGCAGTATCGCCAAAGTAACTTTTAGCCAAATATTAATTTAAAATTATAAAGATTTACAAGAGCATGAAATTGATTGGGAGATCAAGTGTCAAATAATAAAGATGCCATGAAGGCAAAGTTTGAAGAAATTAAATCATCAATGTGGTTAAAAAAAGAAAATGTCAGAATCATTACTGATGAAAATCGTAATGCAGAGCCTGAGCAAGAATTGGCTTTTGTTCTTACTTTTAGTGAGGCCTTGGAGTTATATAAAAAACTTAAAAAAGAACATTACGCAGTTTCAATAAGCCATACTGAAAAGTTTAGAAACATACCTGCAGGCTGGAATTTAACAACGTGTGCTTCTTATTATATGGGAAAAAGGACTTTGAAAGAGGTGGAAAATGATAACATTAATGTATTTATCGCGGCTGGAATTAGTGAAGAGGAAGCTATAGAGCTCGTTAGTTGTGAGAATGTATAACGCTTTTTACAAAAAGCTTCAATGTTAGAAATAGCTTGAGGCCCCTTCAATAAATAATATTACAACAAAGACAAGGAGCTAGTTTTATGAATAAAGCTGAAGTGCACCGCAAAAAAGTTCAAGAAATCCTCGACGGCAATACTTTACATGGTCACCAAGTGAGTGCTGCCACAAAAACATTTAATGCATTCTCTAATGATGTGAGAGCTGTAGTAACAGCAGCTGAAATGCAAGCTGGTAAATCTGGAATAGCGTTAGCTTTGTGTTGTTTGCAGCGTTTAAGCCTTGATGATGAAACAATTTGCCAAAAGCGCTCACTTAAAGACACATTATACTTAGTTACAATGCCAGATACGGCTTTGAGAGATCAAGCAGAAGATGATTTAAGACTTGCAAAGAATGTGGTTGTTAGTAACTTTGTTAATTTCGAAAAAGCCTTAGAAACAGATTTTAAAGGTAACCCTCCTAAATTAATCATCATCGACGAATGCCATTATGGTTCTAATGTTACCGGTATCCGATATAGCTCTGTGTTTGACTATCTAGAACAAGAAAATGACTCTTGCAAAGTAGTGTTTATCTCTGCGACACCTTTTGGCGCTCTATATGGTGCAGAAACAGAGTACGAAGAAGCGCTAGAGGCTAGTTCTGAAGCTGAGGAAGAGCATAACGACAAGCTGTTAAAAGAATCAACTCAAGCGGCGAGTCAAGCGCTTAAAGACTCTATTTTACGTCGTGATTTTGGTACTCGGTTGGTTTTTCATAAAACGAGTGATGAATACTACGGCGTACGGGAGATGCTAAAAAACAATCGCTTACACAATTTAAATGACGAAGAAAGGAACTTCCTGGTTGACTCTGTACACCGCAAAAACTTTATGCAGCAATTCAATACTCATGAAGGCATGGGCTGGTCATTAGTTAGAGTTCCAGCAGGGACAGCAATGGATGCAAAGCAGTTCTTCATATCTGAAGGTGTTGATGAGGAAAATATTTATATACTAGGAAATTCACTTTCTGGAGTGCCAGAAGATGAGCTATCTACTATTGATAGGTTTAAAAAAGCATTTGAAGACAGTGAATTGTTTGGAGAAAAGTTAGTCGCGATTACAGTTGCAGGTTGCCGAGCAGGAATAAACTTCGGCAATTTAATGAAGAATAACCTTATTTCTACTTGGGATAGCACAGTTGCAAGTGTTGCTGCTGTTGTACAGGCTAATGTAGGTCGTGCGTGTGGGTATCACGGTAATAATACTTCAATGCACTTTACAAATGGGAATGCAGCTGAAGCCTATGGCGCTATATTGGATTACCTAGAACGCACATGCTCCGATCATGCTGCGTCTGATTTTGATGGCTTAAGAGAGTTTTTTGAAGACGTATGCCAAGAGTACCAAGTAAATGGTTTGGATGTAGGTTTAACAATAAAATATAAAAGGCGTAGGCCCATAGGTGATGTTGAAACATTCGAAACAGATCACTATGTAGCAGTACCAGCAAGGCTCCTGGACCAAGACTACGACTTTTCCCAGCATACCCAAGATAAGCTTCTTTTAAGTGCTATAACGGTCTTACGGGAAGAGTTTATTAAAAATGGAGCGCCGTCGGTAAAAGGTAGCAGAGCCATGCGAGGTAAAAAGAAAAACTGGATAAAAGCCCAGTGGGTTAATGGTGATAGCTATGATAATCCAGAAAAAGCTGGTGTAGACGGCCCTCAAAAAGATAGAACAATAATGCTTACCAGCATGTTAGATAATGATGAATATGTTGAGTTTAATAGAGTCGTAGCCCCAGGCTCTGGGGAATTAACTGAGAATAAGTCAGTTACAGCAACGGTGTTTAGCGTTTACAACATATCAAGACGTAAAGTGTCTAAAACAATAATGACGGAAAAAGATGTATGGGACATGTGTGATTATTTTGATATCCCTCATGACGATACTCTATTTGTATTATACAAGCGTGGTGAGTACGACTTTGATAGAACGTTAGCAAAAAAATCCCACAATGAGTTACCTGAAAAGTCAGGTACATTGAGTGACGAATCACAGTTTTCGGTTAAATGAGTCTATGAATCAAGCAGAAAAGCACAGAGAGTATCTAGAGAAAATAGTATCTAGTGATACTTTCGAACATCAACAGCATGCTGCACAAAGAGCATTTAGCCATTTTGAAGAAGGTAGTCGTGCTGTTGTAATAACTGCTGAAATGCAATCAGGGAAGTCTGGTATTGCATTAGCATTAGCTGCTTTACAAAGACTTAGTCTATCAGATACAGATATTTGTGATCGCTCAAAATTAAAAGATACACTTTATTTAGTCACCATGGCTGATTTGTCGCTACAAGAGCAGGCCAAGCAAGATCTTACCAAATGTAATAATGTTGTTGTGAGTAACTTTACTAATATGAGTCTCGCACTCTCAAGTAACTTTAAAGCCCAACCGCCTAAGCTCATTATCATAGATGAATGTCACTATGGTGCAGGTGCTGAGGCCGTTAGATATGCTAAAGTTTTTGAGTATCTGGAAAAAGAAAACACAAACTGTAAAGTTGCTTTTATTTCAGCCACACCTTTTAGCGCGCTTTACTCAGCAGGCGCAGAGTCTATTCTTCGTCACGACTTCAAAACCAGTCTTGTTTTTCATAAAGCAAGTGATGAGTATTTGGGCATCAGGGAGATGCACCGCAACAACCAAATAGTAAAGTTAGCAGAAGAACAGCGTAACTTTTGTGATGACTCTTTACTACGTAAGCGTTTTATAAGGCAGTTCAAAGAGCACCGCTCATCTGGCTGGTCACTAATAAGGGTGCCAAGTAGTCAGGCAAGCCTAGCAAAAAGTATCTTATTAGAGAACGGTATAGCTGAAGAGCAAATTATGGTTATTGGCCAAAAGCTGGTGGGAGTTGAGGAAAGTGACTTAGCAAGTATTGACGATTTTAAACGTGAATATGAAGCAGCAGCAATGTTTGACGATAAAGTCATTGCAATTACTGTTGCGGGCTTTAGAGCTGGCATTAATTTTGGTCAAGAAATGAAGAGTACGCTCATTAATACCTGGGATAGCACAATTGCTAATATAGCTGCAATTGTCCAGGCCAATATCGGGCGTGCTTGTGGCTATCACTGTAATGCGCAGGCCAAACACTATACTAACCTTGATGCTATTAAAGCTTACAGCGACTTACTTAATCACCTTGAATTAAATAGTGATAAAAGCGACTTCGAAGGTTTACATGCAGTTTTTGAAGATATTTGCGCTAAATATGATGTAAGAGGTTTTGATAGAGGGATTCAAATCTCACCAAATAAGGAATATACCACTTCTTCTCGGAAGAAAGATGATACTCAAACATATTTAACCCAAAGTTATTTATCGGTTCCAGGTAAGTTAACTACACCGAACTACGATTACTCAAAATACACCCAAAATCCTTTATTACTTGAGGCTATTGATCTGATCAGGGCAGAGTTATTAAAAGATGATGGCCCACACCGAAAGCAGGGTAGAGCCCTTAAAGGTGAAAATCAAAATTGGATCAAAGCGCAATGGGTAAACGGTGTTACCTATGATGATTACACTCCAAGCTGTGCAAAAAGCAGAGCAATAGAATTCACTTCATTATTAGGTCAAGACCATCCATTAGAATTCAATAAAGTAGTTAACCCCGGTGGTGGAGAGACGACAAAAGATAAACGCGTTATGGCAAGTGTGTTTAGTGTATATAACCTGTCTAAAAAAACTGATGCGTTTAAGCGTTCTATGGATGATGACGATTTGCAAGAGGTAAGTGAGCTATTGGGCGTTGAACTTGACGATACAATAATTTTATTGTTTTTACGCGGTGAATATTCTGATGATTTAACAGTAGCAAAAGAAGAGCAATCAAAATTAGTAGCGTCGAATCTTAAAGATAAATCTATATTTTGATTTTTTATAATGATCAATATTCAGATAACTATCAAACTATTTATTTTTCTAAGTAAAGCATGGGTTTAAAGGAACTAGCATGGATGAAAAAACGTTAAGCTTTATTGAGAAGGCACAGTCAGTTCATGGAGATACTTATTCTTATAATAAATCCATTTATACCGGTAGTAATATAAAATTAACTATTACTTGCAAGCACCATGGTGACTTTGAACAAACACCATCAAACCATTTCAAATATCATTGTTCTAAATGCTCAAAAGGGGCTCAAAATAAAGCTAAATTAGAGAAGGCTTCTGCAGTATACTTAGATAAGGTCATAGCTGTTCATCACGATAAATATGACTTATCAAAAGTAAACTATACAGGGGCCAAAAATAAAGTAACAGTAGCGTGTCTAGAGCATGGCTTATTTGAAATAACAGCTCAGCACTTTTTAGCTGGTAGTGGGTGTAAACAATGTGGAAATAAAAATACAAGATTAAAAACTATCGATACAGCTTCTAAATCTTTTGAATCAAAGGCTAGAAAGATCCATGGGGATATGTTTGATTATAGTAAAGTAAACTACAAGGGGACCACTACAAAGGTTACAATAACCTGCCCAGAGCATGGGGATTATATGCAAACACCTCGCAAACACCTAGAGGGTTCAGGTTGCCATAAGTGCGCAATAGATAACTCTGTTTCAAGGCTGTCTACCAGTGTATTTATAGAAAGAGCAAAAATAGTACATAAAAATAAGTACAACTATGCAAAAACTCAATTTACTAAGTCACATGAAGGTATAATTATCACCTGTGAAGAACATGGTGATTTTTCACAAAATCCACATAATCACTTAGCTGGCGCGGGTTGCAAACTCTGTGCTAATGAAAAAATAACCTACACTACAGCTGAATTCATAGACCGAGCCAATAAGAAGCATAGCTCTTACTACTCATATGAAAAAACAGAGTATGTTGCGTCAAAAGTTAAAGTATTAATTACATGTCCTACTCATGGCTTATTTTATCAGAAACCAATACTACATTTACAAGGTTATGGGTGTAATCGTTGTGCGGCTATTAAACGTGGTAAAGACAGCAGCTCATCAACCGCTGAATTTATACAATACGCAAATTTCATACATGATTTTAAATGGAATTATGACAAAACAAAATATATAAATAACCATACAAAAGTAATAATAACCTGTGATACGCATGGTGACTTTGAGCAAACACCTGGAAGCCATAAAAGTGGCAAAGGTTGCCCTAAATGCGGAATTATTAAGTCTACTGAGTCTGGAAAGGTAAAATATGAAGAGTTTTTATTAAGAGCTCAAAATGTTCATGGTGACAAGTATTTGTATGACTTAGTTAAATATTCTACATACGGTGAAAAGGTTAGTATAAAGTGCTTACTGCATGGTGTTTTTAATCAATCACCGACTTCACATATTAGAGGAGCAGGGTGCCCAACATGTGGTTTAGAGTCTTCTAGAGAAAAACAGAGAATTCCATATAACGTCATACTAAAGAAAGCAAACGAAGTCCATAACTTCAAATATAGTTATGCTGAATGTAGTGATGAAAATTCAGAACGTAAATTACTCGTCTATTGTCCGGTACATGGAAAATTTGAACAGAAAATTGATGCTCACCTTAAAGGAATCGGTTGCCCAAAATGCAGTTGCATTAAGCGTAATATGCAGACAGAAGAATTTATAGACAGAGCTAATGCAATACATAGAGGAAAATATGGCTATGAGTATGTTGACTGTAATGGCACTAAAAGAATACTAAAAATTGAATGCTATAAGCATGGTATATTTGAGCAAGTAGCTTCTCAACATTTAAAAGGCAGCGGTTGCAGAGACTGCTATGTGGATTCAACAAAACTTACCCTAGAAAATTACCTTAAAGATTGTAAAAAATTACATGGTGATAAATATGGCTATTCTAAATTAGAATATAATACTATCAGAGACAAGGTCATTATTACTTGTCATACCCATGGTGATTTCCTCCAAACAGCTCATGATCATAAACATGGCGGAGGGTGCCCCAAATGTGCTGAATATTTTAGAAATTTAGACAATAAAGACCCTGATACTCCTTGTCACATATATTATTTGCAACTAAAAACAGAGCACCTTATTTTTTATAAAGTAGGCATAACAACGAAAAGCGTAGAAGAACGTTTTTATCGTTTGAAGAAAGATAATACCAAAATTTTGGATCAACTTAGTGCCCTGACAACTCTTGATAAAGCCATTGTTGCCGAACAAACCATATTAGAAGAGTTTGAAGAACATAAACTCTTAATGTCAGATACTTTGGTGTTAAGTGGAGGTGGAACCGAGTGTTTTGCTGATGATGTATTAGGGATGCATGGCTTAGAATTAGAAGACTACATTACCTAGGCTAGGCGAGTCTTTTCGAATCAAAAAAGCCGTTCTACTTGAACGGCTTTTATAACAAATCTGTTTGTTAACTATCTACAGGCTTTTGATTCTTCGATCATTGCACGTTGAACAGCTACTGTTTCTTTGATTACTTTGTCGAAGAATTTTCTCTTTTCTTTCGCTGAACCGTTACGTACAAATTCAGAAAAAGGCGTAGACTTAACTTTTTCACGAGATTGAACTAACATGTCATACTCCTATTTATGTTGAATTACCTATACCGGCTATACGCTCTAAGGACGCGCGATTATACTTTTTGCCAAGTAGAGCGTCAATATCACTTACATTAAAGTAAGGCTTTTCTTTTGTTCCATCAAGGTTTTTTTCCATAAAAATAATATCTATATCATCCTTGAAAATATTTTTTAATTCGCTGACCACACGTTGAGACTCTAAGAACTGATTTACAAAAACCTCAGGTGGAACCCTTCTTCCTTCAACTATTTCGCGAGCCTTTACTAAGCACCAAGCTTGTTCGGGATCTTGATAAACAAATATAACCAAAACGTAGCGATCTTTACGTAAAGAACGTTCAATATTCGACTTTGCCTTTTCAAAACTTGAAAGCGTAGAGTCGAGTAAAAAACTAACCTTTTTCTTTAAAGCTCTGTCATGTATTGCTTCCACTAAAATAGTTGCAGGTGTTTGAAATAGCGGAGAGTTTAACCCCTGGTAGTCATCAAACTCCTTTCTTAGTTCATCATTTTCTATGTGAACAACATCAACCCCATGCTCTTTTTTAAATTGCGAAATAATACTTTTAGCAGTCTCTGTTTTTCCTGCACCAGGGGAGCCCGCCATAAAAACAGATACAGCACTTTCTTCTTCTGGCAAATGATCAATCATACTTTTGGCAAGGGTTTTCTTCATTGCTTTAGCTTTAACTAGCGCTTTTTTTGTAATTTCTTCATCTGTCATAATGTATCAAATTTAAGGTTAATTCACATAAATAAAGGGGTTAAAAACCCCTTTAAATCCAGTAGTATACTAAAGATCACTTTACATTTTTGGCTTAGGTCATCCCCCAAAACTCAGATTTAATATCATCAGCATTATTGTTTTTATATATGTTTTCACTTATCAAGTAAGCTTGAGATTGATTGTTATTAACCATAAAGTGCTTATCATTCTTTTTATAAAGCTTAAATGCATAGTGGTATTGGCTTGAATATGTCGCAGTAGCTGAAAATACATTGGTGATATTATTTTTCGCTATAAATTGAAAAATAGCTTGAGCGACATAGTTTAATCTTTCATCCCGGCCCATATTCATTGTAAACATTGAATGCGAACCTTGATCATCAAATGCAACAAATATCTCAATGACTTCATTTGAATCTTTAAAGATAAAGTTAACTACTCTACCGTCTAGCTTCATATCACCATCGTTATCAATTTCATATAGGTGGGAGGTTTCATTATTAACATACATAACCTCACCATTTTTAACGATAAACATTATATCGACTTCAGCTTCTACTAGCCTCATTCCACCATTGTAATTGATCTTCTGATTGCTAATTTTATTAACGGTCTTAGAAGACTTGCTTATTGAAATTAATTTATTAAGTATTTTTGTTCTAATTTCAAACATTTTCTGCGGGTCACGGCTGAAGCAACAAAGAATGCCTTTAAAAAAGACAAAAGCCTGTTGAGTACTACTAGTTTCAGTAACATTTACAAACTCAGAATGATCAATACCGCAATTTAAAGCATACTCTTGGTGTACTCCACCCATTTCTTCAAGCTCTTTTATCTCCTCATTCACAAAGTGCTTAATAGCATTAAAATCGTTTTTTAAATGTGTATTACTTAAAACTTCAGCCCAGCGAGTTGTAAAATGCTCGAAGCCATCACTCGCTAGTTGCCCTCTAATTTTATCGCCATTTTGTTCTTCAAAGCTCAGAAATAGCTTTATTCGCTCTAGGTTTTGTAAAGCCATCGGAGATGCATGCCCATCATCGAGAGATTGCTTCTTTTGTTCCATATTTATAACTTTAAGGTAATCATCATATGCCTCGAGATATCTCTCTTGAATCGCATAGCAGTTAGCTCTATTTAAATATACGTTTGAATGGTTTGGGCTGACTTCAAGTGATTTTGTAAAGAATAAAATAGCGTCATCTTGATTGCCATATTGATGATACTGAAGTGCTTGGCGAAAGAATTGTTCACCTTGGGCTTCTGCCTTAGGGTCCGTTTTAATTCTTGAGAAAAAGCTAAATAGAGACATATTATTTCCTTATAATAAGGTTGAGCTAAAAGCAGTGCGAAAGAGCATACTGTCGATTGTGAAAGTAAGTATTATTGATTTTAAAATCGGTATTTGCTAATAACTCGCTAGGTTTATCCAAATATATTGATTGGATATATTCTTTTGGAATATGACTATTAACGAGAATTTCGGCTTGTGAGTCAGTAGGGTCACAAGCTCGTAAATTGATAGGTTGATTATTAAAAAGCTGTTTTAATGCCACACTTCCTGAAAGGGATGCCTCAGTTGCTGATGCTATAGAAGAGCTAGCAGCATTTGCGGGGCAAAATAAGCAGTCAAGCTCCCATAAAACACGGGCAGATATTTCTAACACAGCCCAGCTTTCTTCTGGTTGTGCTTGTCTATACTTATAAAACATCTTGTCGTTAGGGTAGGACACAGATAACGAAATCATGTGAGTTCTGTAGTCAAATCGATTAGCATCGTTGTAAATATGACCTTTAGATATTTCGTTATTATAATCTTTACTATTAAGGCCTATATCCAAAATGCTTTTAAGGTTTTTCACTTTTGTAAAGTGTATTAATGTAGTAATTCCACGCTCGCTACAAAATTGCTTAATAAGCTCTTTATCATCAATATTCGCATATTTACCTAATCCATAATGCTTCATTACGGCATCAATTAATTCAAGACGTAATGAAATAGTATTTTGATAGCTGCCTAAGTCAGCTATTAAAGTTGAAAACAGAATGTTAGGGCTATTTAACTCCAGCAGTGGCATCTCAGTCTTTAGTTTTACACCACTGGATTTAGCAAAATTACGAACCAGGAGAGAGCTTTTGTTAGCGAAAGATAATTCATTTACTACAAATTCAGCTGCAATAGCTGGAGTAGGTAAAAGGGCTAATGTCTTGTTTAACATTGGCTCAAACATATTAATTTCCATTTAAATAAATAAATCCTTTTGTACAGGGGAGGCGCAACTTCCGATGCTTTGGCTTAAGTGAGCTATAAACTCATCAGCAGAGCGAGTAACTTGTTCTAAAGTGCCATTCTTGACTAAAGAAACATATAAAGCAGCTGCTCTAGCCTGGCAATTAACGCTTTTTTTAGGGTTAAATTCAATATCAGTAAACGCATTATATTGAATAATTTGAGAGTGTAGTTCTTTGTTTAATTTTAAAGCATTAATGTAAATCCAATCATAAAATACAGTTTTAGGTGTGAGTGGCCAGGTTTTTCCATTACTAAAAAAGCCAGTTAAACAGCCGCTCTCAACTAAACGGCTATCTCGTTTAACTTCATGTGTCGGAATTGTTAGAAGCTCTTTAAAAGGGCCGCCATTTTCAAACACTTTAGATGCATGAAAAATATTCTCCAGTGGAACTTCGCGACCATTTTTTAATGTAACGATCAAATTGAAAGCACTTAGGCTTATACCCAAGGTACTCTCACTTTTTGTAGAGATCTCAAGTACATTTAAATCATTAAACAAGTTATGCGCAGCGTTATGTAAAGAGCGAACAGATTTTTGCTTTTGTGTGGCTGCCATTCCTTTATGCCATTCAAAGTCAATAAGCTCTTCCTGTACATAAGGAAACGGCTTAATCACTTTAAAAACGGGTCTAGTAGCCACTTAATCAACCTTAGGGTGTTGTTATGTTAATTACGGGGGTTAAGCACTCTTGTATGCTTAAGCCACCATGGTTGTAATAATCACCAGCCACATAACCTGCAATACCAGGAGCCATGGCTACAGAGACGTTTTCGTTCCAATGCCATGGTACTTTTAATTCGTCAGTGCTTACATTGTCTTTTAAAATAGCACAGCGGGCTAAGCGTTTTTTAACCTGATTTTTTGGAATGTTTGCTTCAGCTAATTTACCTGGCACCCATAACCAACCGTGGTCGGTCACAATGCGTATATTTTTCCAGCCAGCAGCTATTAAGCCTTCAATACGGGTGACTACATCATTTAAGACGCTATCAATATAGCGCGGCATTTTTAGCTGTTGCTTATGCCCCATATTGTCTAAATCGCCAGTTTGCAGCCATGCATTTATAGATGGGTTGCCAGTATCTAACTCTTTTAAAAACTGCCAATCTTTTTTTCCTAATGCACTACTTAAGTGATAAGAGCTAAACTCAGAGCCAGACTCGGTTATCTGGGGAATAAAGTTATCGTTTTCTTGAGCGCCACTTAAAATATCGGCCACAGGCGTTACGGCAGCCTTAGCAGTTGCTGTTAATGAGGGCAGGGCACACCAATTACTTGTTAAATTAACATTTATGTTTAATTTACTAAGCTTATTCTCAAGCATTTTTGCAGTATCAAAACGTAGTCCATCAACAAAAAACACAGCTTGGCCGTTGGTGTTATACGTTGCGGTCGACTCATTTATTTCACCGGCACTACTTGGTTTACCTGGGTAGCCTTCGTCCTTTACTAAGCGTTGAAAGTTCAACGTAACAGCTTCAAGCCAGGGGGTATAAATTACTGCCAGAATATCAGCAACTACTTGCTCCTGGTTTAAATCAGTAGCAGCAGCCATTGCGTTAATTGCTGCCGCATCTGCTTGCCAGAACCGCTCTTTGTAGGTTTGTGCCATTGCTTCTGCATTTGGGCCTGTAAAATTAATCTGAGTATGTTTAGCAACGTATTCTAGTTGCTCTAATATATTTAGCCAAGGCGACATACCTAGCTTTTGCCACAGCCAGTTTTTACGCTGTTCATGTAATTTATACAAGGCAGTTAACTGCTGCCTTAGCTCGGTTGGCGTTACACTGATAATGCTAGCTAATTTATTTGCTAATTCAGCTTCATCTTTTAAATTTTCAGATAAAAAATGGCTAGCCTCAAACGCTAAACCAGTAGGAGCTATAGTTTTAAGCTTTTCAACTAAACAAGGTAGATTGTGTGCGGTGTCTTTAAATCGCTCCCAAACAGTATACCATTCGCCTTCAGCCTCACATAAGCTGTAGATAATAGCGCTTATATCGCTTATATCATCAGGGTCAAAGTTAAATTGGCTTATACAGGCTTGTTTAAATACAGGCCATTTATTTTCATCCCAAGCTTGCTTTTTTGCTTCGGGGTTATTTAACCAAGCTAGAATATCTTTAGCCGGGTCATCCATTACAATGCTTATAAAGTCTTGGGCTTCTAGCTTTTTACCTTTTAATTGCTCAGCTGGCGTTTCAAGTAAATCGGGTAGAATATTGAGTATGGCTTCTTGCGTTTTTTTGTCTTTGGCAACATCAAGCTCTAATCCCACACGCGGGTTTGTTAAAAATGAGCCAACACTCCAATCCCTACCTGCAGAGTTGTAAGCCCACCAGCAGCCTCTGTATTGCAATTCGGCTAAAGGTCTTAATTCATCAGGGCATTGCTCTATTGCACGTAAGTCTTTGCGGCCAACACCTGGTAAATAAATTATCGGGGTTTTATCTTTTGTTAATTCACAGTCTTCCAATACCCCAGCTATCGCACATTTAATCCAAATAGCAGGGCCTATGCGCTCCTCTGGACAATAAGTTCCTAGCTCAATGAGCTCAGGTAAATGTTGTTTTATAAACGGCATAGCAGGTTGCCACTGGCATTCAATATCAGTCCACAAAATAGCAGCAGGTGCAACTTGCACCGCTGAATTATAGGTTGCTGAGCTTCGCAGTTGCGAAGCTAGGTAATCAATTAATTGCATTTAATACACTCAAATACTAGGTAATTTAAAGAGCTCAACTACTTTAGATACTAAAAGTTCTGTTCTATTTTTGATTTTATCAACAGACCAGCTGGTTTCCGAAGCTAATTTACTATTTAGATACAGACCGTTTTTATATCCAACCGGGTTGCCTTTCCGATTTGTTCTATCACGTTTCTCTTCGAAGCTCTTATTACCTAATGTGCTGTTGTAGCCTGAAATTGTAAGATTCCCTAAATAGTGAACATATTGTTGTTTGTATGTTTGGGCTAGTTCTTTGTCACCATTAGCTATCATATTAACCCAAGACTCAGGTATGTTGTCACCCTGCGGGAATATATGTTCAATTGTCCAAACATATTGTTTGCCCTCAATTGCCCATAAATTAACGGTTGATTCCCTTGTCATTACACTCTCTTCAATGGCACAAAGAGCAAAACGACATACCGCTTTATTATCATCATATAGGTTGCCAGATAGCCCTTTAATAAAGTCTTCATCTGATGCACTTACATTTACTAATGACTTACAAATAAGGTCATAAATCGCATCACCTTTTAGCTTTGTAGCCTCATCAGAGAGGGACATAAATATTTTTGTTAAATCTCTCGTGGCAGGTGTATCTGTAGTATTCCTACGCACAAAAAAAGCAATTAACAAAGTAACAATTTTTTCAAAATGTTCTGATTTCAACTCTAGTGTTTCTTGTTTACTAAACAGTAGGAGTAATAATAGATACGATGGAACACCCTGAATGTTTTCTAAGCTAGACAGCAGTCCTGTTAATTTAGGGTTATCCGGAACTTCTTTATTGCCAATAATTTGCGCGTACAAATTAGCATGCACCATCATTGTTTTTAAGAAACTGCTAGCATCATTGGCGATCAGTTTTTCGTAAATATGAATAAGGTTAGATTTAGTCGCAACAGGAACACTAACAATATGCTTTAATTCAGGTTTAAATGCATTGTAGTACTGCCTAAAATATCGTTCTTGTATTCCATAATCATCACCAAGATAAGCTAATACTTTCATCCAATTATTAAAGTGCTTATCTATTTGCCCTGCATCATCCGACTCAAGTTTTGCCAACAACTTGTTTTTTATTAAATCAATAGCAGTAAGTGGTACCCCTCTGTTATTCAAAGATTCAAACAAAGTATATGCATCAGAATGACTAGCCACTTCAATTTTCACTAAGGTGGCTGTATTTACTTTATCTATTAACTCAGAAAGCGCTGCAAGCTGATCGGTAGCTTGATATAAAACGTCGTCTATCCTTCTACAAAAATGTCTAAAAGCTCGCAATACACGTCGATTTCCAGCATTTGAGATATGTTCAGCATTTTCTAAAATACCGGCTTGTTTAAGCACCCAAAAATAATCCTGTTGATTGTTATTTTGAACTTGAGGCGTTAGACGAGTCAGCTCTGGGGAGTTTTTTAATATTAGTTTATTTTTTAAGTTATAAAGTTCTATCTGTTGCGGCATATCGAGAGTTAACTCTAAGTTGCCATAACACTTGTAGATAGCTGCCATTAACAAAGATAAAGTAGTCATTCTTTGCTGGCCATCTACTAATTCTAGTTCCTGGATCTTTAATGAATCTAAACTTTGATTTATGCAGATAATAGAACCTAAAAAGTAGCTTGGATCATTTTCAAGTAAGTCTTCAAAAAGAGTATCCCATTGTATTTTCCCCCATGTATATTCACGTTGATACCTAGGGATGTTATATACAACCGCTGCTTCAATATTAAATAAAGTCGAAACAGGGTAGTTATCAACGGACTTAATCATTTTTAGCTTCCTTTGCTGCTTTTTTCTCGGCAAGTGTTAGGTGATGGTCATTTATACGGTCGCCTTGCTTGCCGCCATATTCTAAGCCTAAGTCATACCAAGGAGCTGACGCTACATCGGTGCCGCGGTCTTTTTTCCAGTGAATATTGGGTTTTGAACGCAAAATGCCAGCGTCTTTTTTACCTACATCTTTCGTTTTCATGAATGGGCGAATGTTCAGACGAACACCGTCATTTAAGTCTGGGTTCCAGCCGATAGGTTGCTCTGCTAGCGGCTTCCAGCGAACAAAGATATCCAGGCCTTCTTCACCAACCAAAATACTTTCAAGCTGTTTTCTTAGGTTTCTAGCGGCAGCTAAACGTATTTCAGCGCCTTCATCGCCATCTTTTTCTAATTGAATCTGGGTGCTAATCCAGTCATCAAGGTAGGTGTAAATTAAACGCTCTAAACCTTTATAATCGAGCATGTGATAATTTACTAATGCAGAAAACCCATCGGGTAAGCCATCCCATATTTGCCAAATGAATGGGCGATGTTGAAATAGTTTAGAATGTTGTTCGAAAAATTTATCACGTAGCCAAATGTTTAAGTCGCGAGACTTAACGGACTTCAATAAATTATTTAAGACGGTAGCAGACCATTTATCGCCATAGGCTGCATGCAAAATGGCTTCTAATCTATCAACCGCTGGTTTTTCACCGCGTATTGCAGGAATACAAACAATACCGTCATCATCGATCAAACCATCAAACACATTGTTTTGGGCTATGACTTCACGCATTTCAGGTGCTAATTCTATTTCCGTGTCCAGCTCCGCTGGCCATCGGTAACCTAATAGGCGAGCAACAGCGATTTGCAGAACGGTCTCGTCTACACGTAGCTCATTTATCGCTGTTGTTTTTGTTTCTTCATCCCAAATTACAGAAGCACAAGGGTGTCCGTGAAAAATCCATTGAGTGGAGTCACTACTAAACGGCTGAGATAAAATACTATCATTGAGTACTTTAGCTTGCTCATTCCAGTGCTTTTTGTCGAAAGGAACTTTTAACAAGGTTGCATTTGTTACACTTCTTTTTTTGTCTAGTTTTCTGACATTTGTGATGTATGTGTTGCTTCCACAATAAGCTAATAATGCGTCTAAGTCATTTTCATTTTTAGGAAAAATAACACTAACGCTGGCATCAAACTTAGATCCGCAATAGGCTGAGGTATTTAAACCTTGTTCATTAATAATAATGCCTTTACTGTCCCACGCTAGATTCCCAGATTCATGCATATCATGCAGTTTATGTCTATTCTCTCTAGCATATTTAGCGAGCTTTCCATGTCCTTGCTCCCAATAAATTACATCAAACATTCCTCCCCACGTATCACTTTTTGCATTTGGTGTTCTTAGATAGTCCCAACAAGTAGCATTAATGTCCACCTCCCAGGTTTTTCTGACAAATTGATCTTTGTCACCAGTTCGAAGTCCTTGATAGCAAAAAGCGTCGTCAGAAAGTGGGCTTGACGAGTCAACAGGCTCATACATTATTCTAGAATCAGGATTTCCAACTTGTTCTGATTGTGACAATAGCTTAATTACATTTTGTTTTAAGCTATTCTTTTTTGAGTCTATTACTTGTTCCGGGGAAACATCAAAGGCCGCTAGCTTACCATCATTATTACTACTATTAGCTAGAGAAATTAATATGGGTGAAACTCCTATTGGTGTTTCAAATGACTTGTCTCCTAGCCAAGCTAAAACGTCGATACTCACCTGATTTAGTAATTGATTTCTAAAATCAGTGTAACTAGTTAAGAATAACCAATTTTGAGGTAAAACTAGAGAAACGACTCCATTACTTTTTGAAAACTTAAGGCAACGCGAAATAAAAACAGTCTCTAACGCACTTTTTTCTTTTTTGTAATATTTTTCGATAAAGTCTTGAAGAAATTGACAAAGCTCTCCTTTAGTTTTGTAGGGAGGGTTTGTTGATATTAAATCATAAGCCTTTGTTAGTACTTCTGCGGCTTTAATTAGCCCATTCGCAGTTGCTTTAGCATCATTACTGACTTTGGTGTGGTTAGTGACTGCTGCTTGTAGTAAAGACCACGGTTGTGTACTTTCATTTTCCGAAGTTGGTTTTGGTTTTATCAAACTACCAAGGCTAGGCGCATTTTTAAATGTTTCTTGCATCCAATTAATAGCACTTTTAAGCTCATCATTGTCTTTCGCTACGTCTTTCCATTCTTTTTGGGCTTCACTAATAGACAAACCTGAACAAGCAACTTGTAACTCAGGCAATTGACGGTAACCACCAGAATTAGGATAACGCCAAGCTTCAAGCGCTAAAGCAAATGCCGCTAATTCTACACAGCGTTGGTCGAGTTCTAAACCATGAATATTTTGAGCTAGTACTTTATCAATTGCTTCTTTTGCAGTTAGCTTCTCTAGCTCCATTCGTATTGGCACTAGCATTAAGAATTTGGCTACTAAAAAGTGGCCTGAACCACAACAGGGATCGAGAGCTTTAAATTCACTTAAATTATCTGGCCATTTATCAAAATCACCTGCGGCACAACGCCATACTTTTGATTTTTCATCTTGAACAAAACGTAAATACTCAAGTGGTACGCCGGGAATAGAGGCTAGATCTCGCAGCTCTTGCTCGCTAGATGCAGTCGCTAGGTCATCTTGTGTTAAGCGTCGTTTAGCCCACCATGCGCCAAGGGCGTTGTCGAGTAAAAAGCTCACCATATAAGGTTCGGTGAATAGCTGCGTCACCGGGCTTAGTTCTTTAGCGCCAATTTTTACGCCAGATTCGTTACCTTGTTTTTTCTTTTTGTTTTGCCAAAATTGATAACACCAACCAAGTGCGTCTGATGCTTGAAAGGTATCAGGGTGCAAGTTTGCAATGAGTTCTTCTAACGCTTGAACATGGTTTATCGAAAGTTTAACGTCGAACACAGGCGAATCAGCTCGGAATATTTGCGGCAACATCTCTTGCGCTAATTGACCGGCTAATTCCCATCCGTCTTTAATATCTGGCTCTTCTTCAGCAAGTTCAAAGCACTCTTTTAGGGTGACTTGGGTGTATTGGTCATACATTAACAGGTCACTTTGTTCTAAAAAACGCGCAAACAACATACGGTGCCAATGTTCGTAGGCCATTTCGTTAACAAGCAATTCTGTTTCTTGTTTGCCTGTATCACGATTTAACACATCACCTAATTGACGGCCGTGGGCACGTAAACGTGTTCTAAGCTTTCGTTCTGCATCGCTTAAATAGTTCGGTGCATTGCCCTCGCCAATACCTAGACGAGTAAGCGCCTCGGTAACCGCGACTTCAACAATGTCACGGGCTTTTTCTACTGTTTTTTCAAGCTTGTCGCGTAATGTTTTATCTAATGGTGTTCTCATTTTTTATTCCTTTAGCAAACTTATTAGCTAGGTACCACAGGGCCATTGGCTAACTCTGAACGAAGTTGTGCTTCAACGTCTGTTAGCCAAGCTTTAAGATCGTCTTCTGATTCGATCATAGGCTTATTTAAGCGGATATGTTTCACTTTTGGTGCTAGTTCGCTAATGGCATCTTTAAGGGCTCCATCAAAACGACCTGGCAGCGCCGAAATTCGGTCATTCCACTGCTCAAAACTTGTTGCTTCTATAGCGTCGTATACTGCGGCTGGTGAAGATAAGTTAATAGATGGGATTGAACTTAGACTACGCTTTTCTAGTAGTGATTGTTTCTTAGCATCGTCTAATTTAGCCCAATTAGTATCGTCTATTAAGTCGCGATGACATGCATTGAACTCGTCTTCATATTCAGAGAGTTTTGCAGTGATGGCATCACGTAATGCCGATTCTGCTTGTTTTAGTAGTGGGCTAATAGGGTTAGGCTCAGCTAACAAACTACGATTGCTTTCAATGGAGTCCATTTGTTCAGTAATAGCACTATATATTGCTAAATCTTTGCATAAACGAGAAACTGTTTTCAGCTCATTCCACTGGTTAACTCGGTGTTTAGCTAGATCTGCTTGTTCTTGCCATTCTATAAATTGACTTTGGATTTCGTCTTTTGCTTCATAAGCTTGTTGTAACTGTTCGTTACCATCGTACATTTCTAAATTGGTAAGAATTGTGGTGCTGGGTGCTAATGGTAATGGTGCTTCACCACCAGCACTACGCGCAACGTTTTTAGCGTTGGTTATCGCCTGCGATAATTTACTTTGCTCTTCATTAGCGCCACAATTTTGCCCTTCTGGTAATAACGCGTTTATTAAGCCACGTACTTTAATGATTTGTAATTTTGATAACGTTACATTTTCAGGGCGGAACTTAGTTTGAGTAACTGAAGATCTATCTAAACTTTTGGCATCAACAGGGCGTTCTTGTCCATCTTTTGCATTGAGCACGCCGGCAGCGACCATGGCAAATAGGGCGCCTTCAATGGTGTCTTTACCCCAGCCGTAAGGTGCATCTTTAAAGTTGTCGATAATTTCTTTACCTGTTTTTACTAAACCAATAAAGCGTTTAATTTCAGAGCATACAGGGTGTTTATCTGCTTCATCATTATGGTCAATTGCCTCTAATGCATTAGGGTCACCTTGAGTGCTGGCGCGATTGTAAACTTTAGCCCAACCTTTGTTGTCAGCCATTTTAAATTTACTATATAGACGCTGACTTGCTAGTTTACCTGCATTTTGAATTTGCTCTGCTAGGTTTTCGCCTTCAACCTCTTGACCTCCAGCGAGTTTTACCTGAATTTGGCTAAAGATATCTTTTAGGATGGCCTTTTTTGCACGATCAGCTTCTTTGAATCGATACTCCATTGCAGCATAGGCTTCTTTACCTGCATCGGTTTTAGCGGTACCTCGTACATCTATCGTGGTTTCTGCAGCTTTTAGTTCGACAATCGCTTTACGTAATTCATCACGTTGAGATGTGGGTACGTATATGTAAATAGTTGCTGTATCAGGGTTTGCGCCTCGAGCAAGATCGTTAAATTGTTTTTCAGATACTTCTGGTGACCAAGCATATAACTTTTTATCTGCTTCAATCGGTAACTCTGAGCCAAACTCAACGTTTATTAATCTTGGTTCAGCAACATCTCCCTGTGTGATTCTGGCAGATAATACCTGTTTACGAACAAATTGTTGAATCTCCTGAGAGCGAAATACTTCTAAACGTTGTGGGTTGCTTTTTAATTCGCTTTCTTGCTGACGATACATATCGTACCATTGTTGGCTTTCTACTGTTTGCAGGCGGTACTCTTCCCCTGCATTTGTTTGCATTGGCATTACCAAACCATCGTCAACCAGCTGAGCTAATAGCTTGGGTACTTTAGCTCGTAGTTCGTGTTTGCCTTCAAGCAGGTTTTCAAGTAGTAAATCAGATAGGGTATCTGCTGTTGCAGCTATGCCGTATTCTATATCGTTAGGTAGTTTGCTTATAAGTAGTATAAGCGCAAGAATACGTGCTTGTAATCTTTGGTCACTATCACCCCCTTTTAAGCGACTGATGGTTTCGTAAATGTCTTTACCTATCGCACCACTATTTAGGAGTTTAGTGGCTATTTGATCGTATATATAGTCGGCAGGAACAACATAACCAAGAGGGCACTTTGCGGTTTCCTTTATTGCCTCGTGAACTACGCGTAGCTGGTTACGTAGCTGTGAGCCTGTGCCTGTTTTATCTAGTGCTGGTAGAACTCGCTCCCAAAAACGGCGACGCACTGGTAGTAACGGGTAATCTGCCACCATCCATTTTTCGTCATCTTTATTGTGCTCAATAATACTGCCACGTAAATGGCGTGAAATTTCACCTAATTCATTATCAATAATATTCTGGATTTTTGGGCGAACTGTTTCTTTCTTTTGAAGAATTACCTTACGGATAACTGAGTCTACGTCCGTATCCTCTAATTGAACGTTAACTTGAAAACGTCCCATTAACCTATGTAAGTTTTCTGTTCCTGATAGAGCACTTTGGCCTGTACCAATAAATAATAACTTGGAGTTTAAGCGGCCATCGTCACCACAGGTTTCAACTAATTCTTGAACGTCCATTGCCGTTTCAATACTGTCGCCGATATATTGTTGTACTTCATCAAGAACGACAAGTGTTAATGGCAACTCACCATCAATTGCAAGAGCATCCATAATCGCAGTAACCATTTCTTCGTTACTAATATCCGTCACGACTTGATACTGTGAACGTATCATATCTCTTACTTCTTTGGCATCATTAGCGAAACCAGGGAGGGTGCTGAGCAAGGCATTACCAATAACAGGTGAAACATGAAGATTTTTTAACTCATACTCCCAAGCGTTTCGGCCTTCCTTTTGTTTAGAGTTTAGATTGATATAATCTTTTACCTCATCTAGTATACCTTCTGCTTTTAGCCACATAACAAATTTAGCTAAATGGTATTGCTCTGGTAATCCTGCAGATCTAAAAATAATACTTAAAAATGATAACCTAACTCTTTTACCCGCTCCAGCACCCAGTGTACCTGATGCTGCATGTAAACCATTATATTGAGCCCCAAGTTTAGAAAGCAGCTCAAATTCTTCTAAAATATCAGTAGGCAATTCAACTAAGCTACGGGCATAACTACCATCATTCAGTTTTTGATTAGTCCATAAAGCACGGATCATTTTAGCTAAATGTGATTTACCAGAGCCAAAAAAACCACTAATCCATACACCAGCCTGCTTTTTATTTTTTTCTACACTTGTGTTATAAGATCCAAGTATCTTTTTTAAGCCTATGGCATAAGCACCATCACACACGAATGTCCGTAATTCGTATTCTAGGATATCTAGTTCTAATTTAGAAAGGTCATCCTTAACAGTTGCAACCCCTTCGTTTGCAAGACTACGTACTGTAGGGTCGTTTAAGTATACTTCACGATTTAACATTCACTCATCCTTATGACATTGCTGTGATGGCTGTGGCGTGGTAACCCCACCCATCTCGGGCATCTAAAATTTTAAAATTATTATTTTGATATTCACCTGGGAAAAAGACGATTAGCCGACCTTTTACTTCTTTTGCTATTTGCTCTACCAAGCCTGATACAGACGTAAACCCAAACAAAGTTCCACAACCAAGTAGAGCTACTACTGTGTTTTCATTTTGTTTTTCAGTATATTCTGACTTTAATTTAATAATTAGCTCTTCAGTAAAGTCTTCGTACAATCCAACTAAGTATTCTGGATCTTCGAAATAGGTTTCTTTATAGTCTTGCTCTGCCATCCAGTTTTCAAAGCTGTTAGTAATATCGAGTTGCAGCCAAGGGTGCCCACTTTGTGTTGCACTGGCTTCAAACTCGTCAATTCGAGCTCTTAGCTTTAATTCGTCTTCTTTGTTGTAAACAACAAAGATAGTACGTTCATCAGGTGAAACTGCTTTAGGCCAGGGAATGCTTATATGGCTGTCAAAGCTTTGCAATAATTTTGATAATCGGTCTGACATTTAACCTTGCTCCTCGGCATTTGGAAGTTCTATATTCGGAAAGGTAACTTCTATCACTTCACTAATCTGTTTAAAGTTTATTAAACCTCTTAGTGACGCTCTGTGAGCTAACTCAAATAAATGCTCTTTATCTTGCGATAACATTTTGCACCAAAAGCTGTCGAAAAGTCGTTGGCCAGATAAACCATGGCAATGGGCTAAAAATAATGCATATGCGATATTTACATAGGTCGCTTTAGGCTGAGAGCGGTATTTTTTAGTTTTACCTTCAAGATAATTTGCTTGAGTCCATGTGCCATTAATATTTTGTGCAAATGACTTAAGTGATGCAGCACTAAAACGTTCTGGGTCGTCTTTAGCTAAATGTTGCTCGACTGTTTCTCTTGGCAAGTGTTCGCCTAATTGTAGTGACAGTATTACGCTAGCTGAATTTCTTAAAATAGGATCTCTTGCTACCGCTAATTGCAGTGCTAACATTGGCTGAGCATCTTCTGATAGTTCCCACCACTGACGGAAAACATTAAATAAAGGAATATCCATAGACATGCCATATAGATCTACAAGATGTCTAAAGGTTAATGAACGTGATTTTTCGGTTGGCTTATGCAGTATATTAAAGTTGATGATATCGTCTTCATAATTTTTTTTTGTTGCGCTTTCATCACGAGCGAAAAGAAGCTCTTTGAGCTCTTCAATCATCATACTTCTAGCTGAGTGAGCGCCATTTTTGCCAAATTTGAAGCCTATTTGGCTTAGTGTGTTTTCTTCAACCATGTTCATTCCTGATAGCCTGAGGCTATCTCAATATCTTTAAGATTAAGTTGTGATTTATTGCTTAAATGCAGCTGGTAAATATTGCAGTTTAATGTGCCGTGGTTAGAACAGTCTACGTTCCATTGCCTAAGTAAATAACCCAATAGAGCGGCTCTTATTTCTAATTTTAATTGCCCATTCTCCATCGCGTAATCAAGCTCTATAGCTTTTGGGTATTTTAGCTTTGGATGCGGGGTTAAAATTATATCGTAAATGGTGTGCCATTGGGTGTCTTTATCTGCGGATTCTTCAGGTTTTATGTTAGGTTGCTGTATTTTTGGGCATTCAATGCGGGTAGTTACAAAGTCTCTAAATTGTTGCTTGGTTCTATCAAAAGCGCGTACATGCCAGCGAGCACCATTATTTACAATAGAGTGGGGTACTAATACCTTTGAAGTAGTACCTGAAGTTAGTGACGTATATTGGCACTCTATAGTGAGCTTAGACGTAATAGCACGCATAAGAGTCGCGATTACTTCACTATTTGGGTGTATTAAGCGCGTTGCATCTTGGCAGTAGCTACTTGGCTGAACGCCACTAGACAGGCCATCACCAAAACCACGGCATAAAGCGCTGAGAATACTCTCAGCATTATGTTCGAACAAAGGTTTAAAGCTTTCTAAGCGGTGGTAACTTTTGGTTGTATGGCTTAATACTAGATTTTGCGGTGCAAGTTCTTTATATGATGAAAAGTCACGAGTGCACGCGGCTAAGCCAGTTTTAAAACGCTGAATTAAATCAGCTCTTGCGACTTGGCCAAAGTACTGCAGATTAAAATCTATGAACGCTAAGCGTTCCCTCTGCGCATGTGTGAGTGCATCCAATGCGGTATTAGTCATAAATATACTAAATCATTATTTTGTAGTAACTATATCAGGCAAATGAAAAGATGCAATCAAAATGAGTTAATGCCCGGTTAATAATAGATATGCTTTTAACACGACTTTAAATTTCTAGGTCACTAATAACCTTCATTTCATTAATTATACTGCTCCTTAAGCTCAAGCAAACTGTTTCAGAGTAACCGTCTGGCATTATATCTCTACTCAAAACTGGTAGTTTATTCAATGATTTAAATTTTTTTATAAGCTTACTCTCGAATTGGTAGATTAAATTTCCGTCATCATGATAAATATAATTAATAAGTATATGCTTTAGTAAAGTTTGTTTAGATTGTTGCTGCATTCTTGCAACCGGCTCTCTATTTGTAATACCTAGCTTTAAAGCAATAAGTTTATTTTTGCTGTAAAGTTCTTGTAGGTAAAAGTAAGCAGGTTTAGAGCGGTTAAAGCCACTTTCAGCACAATGTGGGCAAGCTGTTCCAGAAAAAATACAGTCAGGGTTAGTTTCCCATGTAAACGCTTCATCTTTTAAACACTGTAATAATATTCTACTTTTTACACCTCTTTCGAAGTTAGTAACAGGGCCAAGAAGCTTGAACTTGTCTTTCCCTATCTCATTAATGCGATCAATTATTTCATCTATAGTGTAAACATATGAATTTGTGCATTTAGGGCATTGGCCACCTCTAAGTATGTTGTTTACAGATGGCGTCCAAGGGTTTCTAAATAAATGCCCATAACCATGAGTAGGGCACAATAGAACTACTTTTGTATGTTTAGACTTTTTCTTATCGTCAAATAGTAGCACTTTATAATTTGTCTTTTTTTCTATTTGACTCTTATATTCATCTAGCGAAAAATTATACAAATTAGCGCATTTAGGGCAGCCATTCCCTCTGGTAATATCTTCGAATCGGGGAACCCAAGGTGTTGCAAATTCATCACTTGGTCCGTGCTCTGCGCAACTGACAGCTATTCTGGTGTTTTTACCTTTGAAATCGGACTTTAAGCGAATAAATTTGTATTTTGTATCGTTAACTAATTCTATCCACTCATCAATGGTTCGCTTATAAGTGCCCTTACATTTTGGACAGCCTCTATTGCGAATGATATTAACTGCAGTGGGTTCCCATTTATTTGCATAAAGTTGACCTTCACCATGAATTTTACAAATTAGATTGAGCTTAGTTGAAGAGCCTTTAAATTCTCCAATGAAGTTTTTAAACTTGAATCCTTTATCTTCGATAAGCTTTATCCATTCATCAGATGTATATATGTACTTGCCAGCACATTTTGGGCAGCCATAGCCATTTATTATAGAAGAGGCAAGCGGTACCCATCTATTGCCAAACTTTGAGCCATCGCCATGCGTCGGGCATTTTAAAATAACTCGGTCATTTGATATTAATCTATCGCTCATATAGTCTATAAGCTCAAATCTATCTTCAATTGCTTTGGTAAGTTGTCTATATTTTTCAACTCGTTTATCAGTTTTATTCATTATGTTCAGCCATATAAGTCCTTTTAATAAGGCTAACTTACTGCTAAATCATGATTAAATCTACATTTGTTAGTTAAATTTCATCTCTTTTTCCAATCTTTTCACTTATCCATTCTTCAACTTCACTTTCTACCCAGGCTACAGAGTTGCCACCTAGCTCGACCTTCATTGGAAATCCACCAGCGCTCATAAAGCGATAAACAGTTGAACGGCTTAAGCCTGTAATATGTAAAACTTCTTTTAATTTGATTAAACGCATGGGATTTCTCCGGTTAGGTTATTAGTACATATCCTTTCCGGAGGTAGTAATTTTTTACTGAGGCGAAACAAAAACGTTAAGCACATACATCACTATTTTGCATAAACCATTAAGAGGGCATAACAATGCAAAATAACAAGTCACTATACGAATTTGATCACCCTGTAAGTGATGAACAAATACTTGAAGCTGCTGCTTACATAATCGCTCAAAAGCAATTTAGGCATGGGGCTTTAACATGCCCTAAAGACAGTGAAGAATATTTAAGGCATAAGCTGGCGTTGATTGAGCATGAGGTGTTTGCCGTCCTGTTCTTGGATAGCCAAAATCGCATACTTGAATATAAAGAGTTATTTAGGGGGACTATTAACGCCGCAAGCGTATACCCACGAGAGGTAGTTAAAGAAGTATTAGCGCTAAATGCAGCATCTGTAATACTTGCGCACAATCATCCTTCAGGCGTCAGCACGCCATCACAGGCCGATAAACTTATTACCAGTAAATTACAGCAGGCGCTTAACCTAATTGATGTTTCGATAGTCGATCACATCATTATTGGTGAAACCAGTTATTCATTTGCTGAGCATGGCTTAATTTAAAGG
>MDTG01118101.1_pt1 | contig 32091 bp, 29 predicted proteins | sample 811421 | NCBI WGS metagenome assembly MDTG01 (sample SAMN05326645, study PRJNA326480) | marine metagenome | isolation source: seawater | place: Pacific Ocean: South East | collected 2011
AAGAGCAATTATTTTGGGAGAAAACTCTTATGGAAAAGGATCGGTTCAATCTATAATCCCGCTTAGAAATGGTGGGGGAATTAGATTAACTATATCAAAGTATTATTTACCCTCTGGCAAATCTATTTCTGAAGTTGGTGTTAATCCAGATATTATTATCAAAGATAAAGATGAATTTGAATTTAACTCGGATGATGACAATCAACTTAGCTATGCAGTTAAACTTCTACAGTCCTGACATATGGTAAGTCAATTACCAATGAGAATAGGTGTAGGTATAATTGTATTAAATAAAAACAACGAAGTTTTTGTAGGTAAAAGAAAAGACAATCCTGTTGATAAATGGCAGATGCCTCAAGGCGGAATCAATAATAATGAAACTCCTATAAATGCTATGAAAAGAGAACTTTCAGAAGAAACAAGTATTACAAAAATTAAGATTTTAAAAGAAATTGAAAACTGGCTAGAATATGAGTTGCCTCCTAATCTTTTAGGTAAGATATGGAAAGGTAAGTTCAGAGGTCAAAAGCAAAAATGGTTTATTGTTAAGTTTACGGGTGAAGAAAGTGAAATCAACTTGAACACAAAGCACCCAGAATTCATTGAGTGGAAATGGATTGATTACAACTTATTGCCTGAAGTAATTGTCGATTTTAAGAAAAAAGTATATGAACAATTAAAAGTTGAAATAAAAAAATTTATTAACTAATTTGTTTCAAAGTGTCTATTTTGTAATTCAAAATATACTTTTGTTTATCTGATACTTGATTGGCTGAAAGTTTAGTTTCAGTTTCTTTAATCATCGAATTAATTTGCTCAGAATTAATATTTTTTAAATTTCTTACTGTTGATGACAATATTAATAAATTATTTTCTGAAAATTCCACTGTACCATCCTCAACATAAAATTTTTCATTTTTTCCTACCTCTATAATCCCCGGCCTTAAAAAAGTTATCAAAGGTATGTGGTTTTTTAAAATAGTTACTTGACCTTCAAAACAAGGTAAAACAGTTTCTTCTGTCTGACCAGAGTAAATACTTTTGTCTGGACTTATTATCTCGACTTTATATTCTAGTGTCATTAAAATTAGGAGTCTTTTTCAAGTTTCTCAGCTTTTTCTATTACTTCCTCGATTGATCCTACCATATAAAATGCTGCCTCTGGTAAGTGATCATACTCACCTTTACATATGGAATCAAACCCCTTAATTGTGGACTCAAGATCAACTAATTTACCTGGGGACCCAGTAAATACTTCCGCTACAAAAAATGGTTGTGATAAAAATCTTTGTATTTTTCTCGCCCTTGCTACAGTAAGTTTATCCTCTTCTGAAAGTTCGTCCATACCAAGAATCGCAATTATATCTTGTAGAGATTTATATGCTTGTAAAATTCTTTGAACCTCTCTCGCTACTCTGTAATGCTCATCCCCTACTACTCTTGGATCTAATATCCTTGAAGTAGAGTCTAGCGGGTCAACTGCGGGATATATTCCCAACTCTGCAATTTGTCTAGAAAGCACAGTAGTCGCATCTAAGTGCGAAAAAGAAGTTGCTGGCGCTGGATCAGTAAGATCATCAGCAGGAACATATATTGCCTGCACAGATGTTATTGATCCTTTTCCTGTAGAGGTAATTCTCTCTTGAAGGTTTCCCATATCAGTGGCTAAAGTAGGCTGATATCCTACTGCTGAGGGAATTCTACCTAATAGCGCAGAAACTTCGGAACCAGCTTGGGTAAACCTAAATATATTATCTACAAAAAATAATACGTCTTGTCCTTCTTGATCTCTAAAATATTCTGCAACCGTTAAACCTGTTAACGCTACTCTAGCTCTTGCACCTGGTGGTTCATTCATTTGACCGTAAACAAGTGCAGCTTTAGATCCTTTACCATCTTTTTTTATCACTCCAGACTCAATCATCTCATGATAAAGATCATTACCTTCTCTTGTTCTCTCCCCAACTCCTGCGAAGACTGAAAAGCCTCCGTGAGCTTTAGCAATGTTATTTATTAATTCCATTATCGTAACTGTTTTTCCAACTCCTGCTCCACCGAATAGGCCAATTTTTCCTCCTTTAGCGTAAGGAGCTAATAAGTCAATAACTTTAATACCTGTTACGAGAATTTCAGTTTCCGTTGATTGATCCGTAAACTTAGGGGAAGGTCTGTGTATAGGCCATTTCTCTTTTGTTTTTACCTCTCCCTTTTCATCAATAGGTTGGCCGATTACGTTAATGATTCTACCTAAAGTCTCGGGTCCGACAGGTACACTGATTGGAGCATTTGTATTTAAAACTTTGTCTCCTCTCTTTAATCCTTCAGTTGAGTCCATAGCAATAGTTCTGACACTATTTTCACCCAAATGCTGAGCAACTTCTAATATTAATTTATTTCCACCATTATTTGTTTCTAACGCAGTATAGATTTCTGGTAATTCATCCTTAAATTTAACGTCAACTACGGCACCAATTAATTGTGTAATTATTCCTTCTTTGTTCATTACAAACTTTCAGCCCCCGAGATAATTTCGATTAATTCTTTAGTAATAGATGCTTGCCTGCTTCTATTGTAATTGATTGTAAGTTTATCAACTAAATCGCCAGCATTTCTAGTGGCATTATCCATAGCTGTCATTCTTGAACCTTGTTCACTTGCAGCGTTCTCTAAAAAAGCTTTGAAAATTTGAACCGATACATTTTTTGGTAACAAATCCTCCAATATTTCATCCTCATCCGGCTCAAATTCATAGAAAAAAGCGTTATCACCTTTTACCTTATCATCCTTTCCAATAAAAGTTGGTATTATTTGCTCAGCTTTTGGAATTTGAGTTATTACGTTTTTAAAATTATTATAGAAAATGAAACACTTATCAAATTGCTCTTGTTCGTATAATTCTATTACTTTTTTACCAATTTCATTCGCTTCTTTAAATGTAATTTGTTTTTTTTCTTTGAAGCTCTTTTTTTCAATTATATAATTACCATACTCCGACTTAATTTGATCATGACCTTTGCTGCCGACTGTAATTATTTTAAGATCTTTTCCATCCTTTAAAATATTTTTGAAATGGTTTTTAGCTAATTTACAAATATTTGAATTGAAACCACCACACAATCCTCTATCTGCGGTTATGACCACACAAAGATATACTTTGTCTTTACCAGTGCCTATTAATAACTTTGGAGCGTTATTGTCATCTGAAATTGATTTTGTTAAATTTAATATTATATTTTGCAATTTATCGCTATAGGGCCTGCCTTTTTCTGCACTCTCTTGAGCTTTTTTCAATTTGGCAGCAGCGACCATTTTCATTGCTTTAGTAATTTTTTGGGTTGATTTTACACTTTTAATTCTTTTTTTTAAGTCATCTAAACTAGGCATTGTTAGCCCCTTTTTTTTGTGTCTCAATAACCTCAACTAATTTTGTTTTTATTTCATCATCAAGTTTTCCAGACGAATTAATATTTTCCAATATTTCAGGATAGTCGTTTCTAACTTTTTCTAATAATTCTGTCTCAAATTTTTTAATCTGATTTAGTTCAATATTATCCAGATAACCACTTACTCCTGTGAAAATGGACACAACTTGTTCAGCTACTGTAAGGGGTGAGTATTGGTTTTGTTTAAGTAATTCTGTTAATTTTGAACCTCTATTCAGTAGTTTTTGAGTCGAGACATCTAAATCTGATCCAAATTGTGCAAAAGCTGCCATCTCCCTGTATTGTGCAAGTTCCAGTTTTATAGAACCCGCAACCTTTTTCATAGCTTTAGTTTGTGCAGCGGAACCTACTCTTGAGACAGAAAGACCTACGTTTACAGCCGGCCTAATCCCTTGGTTGAATAATTCAGTTTCTAAAAATATTTGTCCATCAGTTATTGAAATAACGTTCGTAGGTATATATGCGGAAACATCTCCAGCTTGAGTTTCTATAATAGGCAAAGCTGTTAATGAACCCCCTCCATTTTTTTCATTTAATTTTGCAGCTCTTTCTAAAAGCCTGCTGTGTAAATAAAACACATCTCCAGGATAAGCTTCTCTTCCTGGTGGTCTCCTTAGTAATAAAGACATTTGACGATAAGCGACAGCTTGTTTTGAGAGATCATCATAAATTATTAAAGCATGCATACCATTGTCTCTAAAATATTCACCAATAGTGCATCCAGTGTATGGAGCTAAAAATTGTAATGGAGCAGAGTCTGAAGCTGTTGCAGATACTACGGTCGTATATTTCATGGCGCCAGCATCCTCTAGTGTTTTTACAATTTGGGCTACGGTTGATCTTTTTTGGCCAATAGCTACATAAACACAATAAAGTTTTTTCTTTTCATCTTTTGATTCGTTGATAGCTTTTTGATTAATGATTGTATCAACGGCTACTGCAGTTTTTCCTGTCTGCCTATCTCCGATAATGAGCTCTCTTTGACCTCGCCCAATTGGTATTAAACTATCTATAGCTTTAAGACCTGTTTGCATTGGCTCATTAACAGATTGTCGGGGAATAATACCTGGAGCCTTTACCTCAACTCTTTTTCGAGTGGCTTTAGGTGATAAACTTCCTTTACCGTCTATTGGAACTCCTAAACCGTCTACTACTCTTCCTAGCAATTCCTTTCCTACTGGCACATCTACTATCGAGTTGGTACGTTTAACAGTATCACCCTCTTTAATTTTTCTGTCATCCCCAAAAATCACTATTCCAACGTTATCACTTTCTAAATTGAGGGCCATACCTTTGGAACCATCATTAAACTCGACCATTTCTCCTGCTTGCACATTATCTAGTCCATAAACTCTTGCAATACCATCTCCTACGGTTAACACTTTGCCTACTTCAGATACCTCTGTTTTTTCACCAAAATTTTTTATTTGTTCTTTTAGTAATTTTGTTATTTCTGAAGGATTAATTTCCATTTTATTTTTCAATCATTGTTTGTTTAATTTTTTTAAGTTTGTTACTAACAGATGTATCTATCAGTAAACTTCCTACTTGTACTTTTACACCGCTAATTAGACTCTTATCTGTTTTAAAGGTAAAATCGATTTTTGATTTTATAGCTTTCGAAATTTCTTCATCAATTTTATTCCTTTCACTCGTGGAAAGGTCTTTCGATGAAATTAGTATTGCTTCGACTTTTCCCTTTCTCTTAGAACTAAGCTTGATGAATTTTTCTAAAATCTTATCTAAAAAATATATTCTTCTTTTGTTAATTATTAGTTGAAGAAAATTGATGAGAGTTTTGTTTAAACTCATAATTTTTGAAATTTCATTAAAAATTTTAATTTGTGTTTCTATTTGATGTGTTGGATTTTTTAGAAAATTATTAAATTCCAGGTTCTTTTTACAAGTCATTAATAGAAAAGATATATTTTTTTCAATACTTTCAATCTCAGAGTTTTCGGAAGCTAGCTCAAACAAAGCTAAAGCATATCGCTCTGAGGTCTCATTTGAAAATGTTTTTACTCCACTCAATTTCAATCCTGTTTAAGAATTATTTAAGAAATAAATGGTCCTAACACAGCTTCATAGCCCCTTCAAGGTGATATATTAAATTATGTGAAATTTATGGGATCGACATCAACTGTAAGTTTAATTTTAGTCGATATTTTCAGCTTTTCCAAAACTTTGGCTAAAGGTTTTTGACACAGATACTTGCTTTCAGATCGTATTAACAACCTTGTTCTAAACATTTTGTTCTTTTTAAAGATAGGTGAGTCAACTGGGCCTAAAACATCTATATGGCTCATTTGTTCAATTTTCTTTTTAATTTCTACAGCACCTCGATAACTATTTTCTCTTTTTTCTGAGGAAATAATAAGTGATATCAATCTAAAGTACGGGGGAAGGTTGTTCTGTTTTCTTATTTTTAATTCGTTTATAAAGAAATGTTCTGTTTTATTTTCAGTTATATTTTTTAATATTTCATTGTCAGGGTTTATCGTCTGGTAAATAATTAATGAGTCTTTTGAAAATCTGCCAGCTCTGCCACTGAGCTGATTATATAACTGAATATTTTTCTCAGTAGTTCTTAAATCATAACCTTTACCAGTAAAATCTGCATCTACAACTACTATACAATTCAATTTTGGAAAATTAAAACCTTTTGAAATCATTTGAGTTCCAACCAAAATATCTATTTTTTGTTCACCAACTTCCTTTATTAATTCTTCAGACTGTTTTTTTTTGTTAAGATAATCGCTTGAAAATATTTTCACAATTTTGTTAGGAAAGATACTCTTTAATTCTTCAGAGACTTTCTCCACTCCAGGTCCATACATAGAGAAATCACAATTTAAATTTTTATCTTTACAATTTTTTTTTGTAATATTTTGGTATCCACAATGATGGCAAATGATTTTATTAAGTATCTTATGGTAAGTTAAATAAATTGAACAGTTGGGACAGATATGCCTGTAGCCACATTTTTTACAAATAAGAAATGGCGAATATCCTCTCCTATTTAAAAAAAAAAGTATTTGATTTTTTTTTTCCAGATACGTTTCAACTATTTTTATTGTTTCGTTTGATATAGATTTTTTATTTAGTTTCTCTAAGTTTAAGTTTATAATTTTTGTATTTGGCAAAGGGTAATTTTGAAATCTACTTTTTAATTCTGTTTTTTTGTATTTTTTAATTTTTATATTATGGTATGTCTCTAACGATGGAATTGAAGTTACTAGATGTATAGGAATATTTTCTATAGACGCTCTTGATATCGCCATGTCTCTGGCGTTATATATAACACTATCTTCTTGTTTATAAGAGGAGTCATGTTCTTCATCAACAACTATAAGACCTAAATCTTTAAAAGGTAAAAATAAGGATGATCTAGCGCCTAAAACTATTTTAATCTTATTTTGAGCAAGTGATAACAAAATATTTTTTTTTTTGTTAGCGCTTATTTTCGAATGCCAAATTGCTGGTTCATAACCAAAAAATAATTTGAACCTGTTTTTAAACTGTGTTGTGAGAAATATTTCAGGTATTAAAATTAAAGCTTGTTTGTTTTCTTTTACAATTCTTTTAATTCTTTCGAAATACACTATTGTTTTTCCTGAACCGGTTATTCCCTGTAAAACAGAAACATGAAATTTATTCCCAAAGCTAATAAGCTTTTCCAGAGACTTTTTTTGCTCAGGATTTAAGATATATTTAGTTAATTTTGTTTTGATATTAATCGTATTTTTTTTCTTTGTTTCTTCAAAATTTTTAAAATTACCAAGGCACATTTTTAAAATCATACCCTTTGGAACAACGTTATAAATAGAAAACCAATTTATAAATTTGATGACTTTCTTATTTAAACTAAAGTTAGAAACTTTTTTTTCGATTTGTTTTAATTTTATCTTTTTATTAGTTTTCTTAATTTCATCCCATACAACTCCTATTTCTTTTTTTTTTCCAAATGGCACAACTACAATATCTCCCTGATTTAAGTTTTTTATTTTTTGAGAGTCACAAATGTAAGTAAAAGGATGATTAAAGATTTTTGGCAATAGGATAGGAATCTCCATAAACCAATTTTATTTTATTTTATTAAAATTAAAAATGAATTGGTCTTTTATCAACAGCTAATGCTGCCTCTTTTATAGCCTCTGTATGAGTTGGATGAGCGTGGCACGTTCTTGCGATATCTTCTGCACTTGCTCCAAACTCCATTGCTAGAGCCATTTCAGCTATCATATCTCCACAATGTGGTCCTATAATATGTACGCCTAACACACGATCCGTTTTGCTATCTGCTAAAATTTTTACAAAACCTTCTGTTTCATTATTAACTTTTGCTCTTGAGTTAGCTAAAAATGGGAATTTTCCAATTTTATAAGATATGCTCTCTTTCTTTAATTGTTCTTCTGATTTACCCACGTAAGCAACTTCTGGTGAAGTATAAATTACTCCTGGTATAACTTCATAATTCACATGTCCAGATTGACCCGCTAGTAATTCAGCGACTGCTATACCCTCTTCTTCAGCTTTGTGGGCTAGCATAGGGCCATCTATAACATCTCCAATTGCATAAATATTACGCACATCAGTTTGAAACTTTTTATTTACTTTAATTCTACCTTTTTCATCTTTTCTTACCCCGACTTTGTTTAAATTAAGTCCTTCTGTATAAGGTTTTCTTCCTACGGCAATTAAAGCTTTATCAGCTAAAATAGTATCTATATTTTTTTTATCATTACTTTGATATTCAATTTTCACTTCTGAACCAAGATCTTTAATTGACAAAACCTTAGAATTTAACTTAAATTTTATTCCTTGTTTAACTAATATTTTTTGAAATTCATTGGAAATCTCTCGGTCCATTCCAGGTGTTATATAAGGTAAATTTTCTATTACCGTCACCTCTGCTCCTAATCTATTCCATACTGAACCCATTTCTAACCCAATATATCCACCTCCGATAACTATTAAAGATCTTGGTACAGAGCTTAAAGAAAGTGCGGCTGTTGAAGAGATTATATTTTTTTCATCTATTTTTACTCCTGGAAGTGAAGATGCTGAAGAGCCAGTTGCTATTACAATGTTTTTAGTATTATAAGAATTTTTTTTACCTTGGTCATAAACCACAACATTTGTTGGTGAAAATACAACCCCTTTACCTTTCAAATAACTCACTTTATTTTTTTTGAATAAAAACTCAACTCCTTTGGTCAAAACTTTTACGGATTTATTTTTGTTGCTCATCATTTTCTCTACATTTAATTTCACATCTGACATTTCAATACCTTGATTGAAAAAGTCTTTTTTTGCCTTATGAAAATTTTCTGATAAATTGAGTAAACTTTTCGATGGAATACACCCTACATTTAAGCATGTTCCTCCAAGGGTACCTCTGCTTTCAACGCACGCAGTTTTGAGACCTAGTTGTGCGGCTCTTATAGCGCATACATAACCACCAGGTCCACCTCCAATAACAATTACATCAAAGTTATTTTCCATAAATTAAAGATTTAAAAATAACCGTTTAGGTTGCTCTAAAGAGTCCTTTACTATTTTTAAAAATGATACTGCTTCCTTTCCGTCTATAATTCTGTGATCGTATGATAAAGCTAAATACATTACTGGTCTTATTTTTATTTCTCCGTTTTCTACTATTGGTCTTTCAATTATATTATGCATTCCTAGTACAGCTGACTGTGGAGGATTTAAGATTGGCGTAGACAGCATTGAGCCGTAAATTCCACCATTGGTGATTGTAAATGTACCTCCTTGAAGATCGTCAATTGTAATTTTCCCGTCTCTAGCTTTTTGACCGAGCATACCTATATTCTTTTCAATATCAGCAAAGGATAACTCATCTGTATTCCTTACAACTGGAACAACTAAACCTTTGTCTGTGCCTACTGCTATGCTAATATTGTAATAATTTTTATAAACGATTTCATCACCTTGAATCTCTGCATTAATCGCTGGGTAGTTTTTCAAACCAATTATGCAAGCTTTAACGAAAAAAGACATGAATCCTAGTTTAACAGAATATTTTTTTTGAAAATCTTCCTTATAATCATTTCTCATTTGAATTACTTCTTGCATATTTACTTCATTAAATGTTGTAAGCATTGCTGCATTTTCTTGAGCTTCTTTTAATCTTTTCGCAATCGTTAGTCTAAGCCTCGTCATTTTTATTCTTTCTTCAGGACCGTGCGAGATCTTCCTTTGGGACGGAGCAGGTTTTGATCCCATTAAACTCATTAAGTCTTCCTTTAAAACTAAACCATTTTTTCCACTTCCCATAATAGATGAAACATCAATTTTTTTTTCTGAGGCTATTTTTCTTGCTGCGGGAGAAACTCTAGGTTCGTAACTGATTGTCTTTTTACTATTTTCTTCATTTTTTTCGTTATGCTCTTCATTTAATACGAGAGGCTCTTCCTCTAAAACTAGTGGTTCATCGTTAAAAATTTTATTGTTTGTTTCCTCAATAAGATTTAGTGGTTCCGCTGGTTTTTTTTCAACTTTTTTCTGTTTAGGTTTTTTATTAATTTTTATTGGATCACTTTTATTTGATTTTGGTGGAGAATAATTTTTCTCATGAATTTCATCTTTTTGACGAGCAGTACTAGATTTTGTTTGTGAGATCGATCCTAGTAAAGCCCCGACGTTTACAGTTTCTCCCTCTTTAGCAGAAATGTTATCTAATACCCCACTTGATGGAGACGGGACTTCAACATTTACCTTATCAGTTTCTAACTCAACCAATGGCTCATCGGACATAATTTTGTCTCCTTTATTTTTTAACCATTTGGCAACCGTAGCCTCTGTTACAGATTCTCCGAGAGTAGGTACGATGATTTTTTCAGACATTAATTAAGCTTCCCAACAACCTTTTCCAATATTTTTTTTTGTTCTGCAAGGTGTTTGTTGTAATTTCCAGTCGCAGTTGTGGATGAGGCATTCCTTCCAATGTATTTTACTCTGTTTTTTTTAAATTCTATTATTTCAAGTGTCCTATCAATGTAATTTCTCACGGTATTCCAGGCTCCCATGTTTTTTGGTTCCTCTTGACACCAAATAAAGTCAGCATTTTCATATCTTTTTAAAATTTTAGCTAATGTTTTTGCTGGAAAAGGATATAACTGCTCTATTCTTATGATTGTCAATTTATCATTTTTTGATTTTTCTCTAGCCTCTAATAAATCAAAATAAATTTTGCCAGAACACATCACTACTCTTTCAATTTTATTATCTTTCCTTAACTCAATTGTATTTGATCCTTTAATATATGCGTGATCTTCAAGAACTCTGTGAAAACTATTTTTTTTCGTAAAATCTTCTATAGAAGAAACACATCTTTTATTTCGTAACAAAGATTTAGGAGTCATTACTATCAGAGGCTTTCTAAAGGCTCTGTGCATTTGTCTTCTTAAAGCATGAAAATAATTTGCTGGGGTAGTACAGTTAACTACTTGAATATTTTCTCCTGCACACATTTGTAAAAATCTTTCTAACCTAGCTGAGGAATGTTCTGGTCCTTGACCTTCATATCCGTGAGGTAAGAGTAAAACTAAGCCACTTGCTCTCCCCCACTTAGACTCACCAGATGTTATAAATTGATCTATTATTACTTGTGCTCCATTAGCAAAATCTCCAAATTGAGCTTCCCATAACACTAGAGTTTCAGGTTCTGATAAAGAATAACCAAACTCAAAACCTAATACTGCAAGTTCAGAAAGCAGACTATCTATTATTTCAAATTTTTTCTGTTTTTTTCCTAAATTGTTTAAAGGAATATACCTTTCATGACTGTCTTGATTTCGTAAAACAGAATGTCTTTGACTAAATGTGCCCCTAGCAGAGTCTTGGCCCGAAAGTCTTACCGAAAAACCATCAATTAATAACGTTGCAAATGCTAGAGATTCAGCAGTTGACCAGTCTATAGGGTTATTTTCATTAAACATCTTTTGTTTTTGTTCTAAAACTTTCCTTAAAGTTTTGTGTACATTAAAGTTTTTAGGAATTTCAGATAATTTTTTTCCTGTTTCAATTATTACTTTTTTATCTACTCCGCTAACTCCTCTTTTGTCTTTTCCCAGACCTGGTTTGAATCTTGACCAAACCCCGTCGAACCATTTTAGTTCAGACTTATAGTTTTTTGAATCATTATATTGAGTTTCAAGAAATTTTTTAAATTCTTGTTTTTTATTTTCTATTTCACTTTCATTTAACAAACCATCTGAAGAAATTTTTTTAGTGTAAATATTTAAAGTTGTAGGGTGCGATCTTATTTTTTTATACATTATTGGTTGAGTAAATGAAGGTTCATCCCCCTCATTGTGACCAAATCTTCTGTAGCAAACCATATCTATTACAACGTCTCTATTAAACTTCTGTCTATACTCGGTTGCTATTTTTGCGCAATGTACGACTGCTTCGGGGTCATCTCCGTTTACATGAAATATCGGAGCTTGTGATAACTTCGCGACATCTGATGGGTAAGGAGAAGATCTAGCAAACCTTGGTGCAGTTGTGAAACCAATTTGATTATTTACAATAACATGTATTGTTCCCCCGATATTATGTCCAGGCAATCCTGACATGGCAAAACATTCAGCTACTACACCTTGACCAGCAAAAGCTGCGTCACCGTGTATTAAAACCGGTATAACTGACTTTCTGCTTGGGTCATTATGAAAAAATTGTTTAGCTCTAACCTGACCTAAAACAACAGGATTAACAGCCTCTAAATGAGATGGATTATCTGTTAAACTTATATGTACTACATTTCCGTCAAACTCTCTATTTGAAGAGGCGCCTAAATGATATTTAACATCTCCCTCGAAATCTTCTTTGGCTGAAATACCTTTACCGAAAAATTCACTAAAAATTGCCTGATAAGATTTTCCCATTACATTGGCCAATACATTAAGCCTACCTCTATGAGGCATACCTATTTTAATTTCTTTTACTCCTAAATTACCTCCTCTTTTAATAATTTGCTCCAAAGCGGGTATTAACGACTCACCGCCATCTAATCCAAATCTTTTTGTACCAACGAATTTCACTTGTAAATATTTTTCAAAACCCTCTGCTTCAATAATTTTATTCAGAATAGCTTTCTTTCCATTGTCGGTAAAAGTTATTTTTTTTTCAGGACCTTCTATTCTATTACGAACCCAGGCCTTTTCCTCAGGATCACTCATATGCATAAATTCATAACCTATTGTTGAACAATAAGTTTTTTTCAATATTTTCAAAATGTCATTTAAATTCCCGTACTGAATACCAAGCACACCATCTAAAAAAATTTTACGATTGTAGTCCTTTTTTTTAAAACCATAGGTCTCTGGTTTAAGCTCTGGGTGTTCTTCTTTGTCTTGTAAATTTAAGGGATCTAAATTTGCAATTAAATGACCTCTTATTCTATATGCCCTTATTAACATTATAGCTCTAACTGAGTCAGTTGAAGCTTGTTTAGAAGAATTGAGTTCAGTATCTTCTTCCAAAAATTTTGGCTGCACTCTTTGAGCGCTAGCTATTTGCCTAACTTTCTTAGGATTCCAGCTCGGCCCCTTTAAATTACTTAGAATATTTTTAGAGTCCTCTTTGAGGCCATCGAAGAATTCAATCCAGTCATTTGTTAACAATTTCGGATTTTGAAGATATAAGGAGTAATATTCTTCAATATAGTCACTATTAACGCCAGACAAAAAGGAGGTTTTTTTATACTTTTGATTGTTCTTATCAACTGACATTATTAATGAATAATATCATAAATTTTCTAAAATCAAGCCCTTAGTTTTTCAAAAAGTGTCTTACCTATGTCAGCTGGAGATTTAGAAATAGTAATTCCGGCAGATTTCATTAGTTCAATCTTGTCATTGGCTCCACCTTTGCCGCCAGATATAATCGCACCTGCGTGACCCATACGCCTACCAGGAGGTGCTGTTAAGCCTGCTATAAAACCAACCATTGGTTTTTTAATTTTAGACTTTTTTATAAATTCAGAGGCTTCTTCCTCAGCAACGCCACCTATTTCTCCAATCATCACAATGGACTCGGTTTCGTCATCCCTTAAAAATAATTCTAAGCAGTCAATAAAATTTGTACCATTAATGGGGTCTCCTCCAATGCCAATACATGTTGACTGGCCCATGCCATTAGCGCTTGTTTGCGCCACAGCTTCATAAGTTAATGTTCCTGATCTTGAAACTATACCAACTGATCCTTTTAAATGAATATTGCCAGGCATAATTCCTATTTTACATTCATCTGGCGTAATAATACCGGGACAATTAGGTCCGATTAATCTGCTTTTACTCTTTTTAAGGGCCTCCTTTACTCTTAACATATCCATAATTGGGATACCCTCTGTGATACAAACTATTAAGCTAATTTTAGATTCTATAGCTTCAATTATTGCTTCGGCTGCAAATTTTGGTGGAACGTATATCATTGATGCATCGGCATTTGTAATCTTCTTAGCTTCTGAAACAGAATTAAAAACAGGTAAACCTAAATGTTTTTGCCCACCTTTTTTAGGAGTTACACCCCCAACTAATTGGGTTCCATATTTAAGAGATTGCTCTGAATGGAATGTGCCATGAGTTCCAGTAAAACCCTGACAAATTACTTTAGTGTTTTTGTTTACTAATATTGACATTTACTTTATAGCTCCAACTATTTTTTGAGCTGCATCGTTTAAATCTTCCGCGGAAAGTATTTTCAACCCTGATTTATCAAGTATACTTTTACCCTCTTTAAAGTTTGTGCCAGCCAACCTTACTACCAAAGGTATATTTATACTCGACTCTTTTGCAGCATCAACAACTCCTTGGGCCAGAACATCACATCTCATTATTCCTCCAAATATATTTATTAAAATCCCTTTTACATTTTTATCATCAATTATAAGTTTTAAAGCTGCCTTTACTTTGTCTTTACTTGCACCACCCCCAACATCTAAAAAATTTGCTGGTTCTTCTCCATAAAGTTTAATTATATCCATTGTTGCCATAGCTAATCCTGCACCATTTACCATACATCCTATCGAACCATTAAGTTTTATGTATGACAAATCAAATTTACTAGCTTCTACTTCTGCTGGTTCCTCTTCATTTAAATCTCTCAATTTAAGAATTTCTGGTCTTCTAAAAAGAGCGTTGTCATCAAAATTTATTTTTGCATCTAAACACAAAATTTTTCCTTTTTTAGTTACAATAAGTGGATTTATTTCTATCAAGTTTGCATCTTTATCAATTAGAATTTTATAAATTGAGTCTATCAATTGGTAAGCTGTTTTTTTTTGGTCTTGTGTAAAATTAAAAGGTTTAATAATTTTTTCAATATCCTCTTTTTCCACTTTATCTTTTAAATCTAATTTTGTCGTGACAATTTTTTTGGGTTCTTCTGCTGCTATTTTTTCAATATCCATTCCTCCATCCACACAACTAATAAAGGCAATTTTTGAACTCTCTCTATCAACTAAGCACGACAAATAAAATTCTTTAGAAATTTCAGATGCTTCTTCAATGTAGAGTCTTTTGACTTCTCTACCCTTTGATCCAGTTTGGTGAGTGACTAATTTTTTACCAAATAACTTTTGCGCTTCAACCTTGAGTTCTTCTATATCTTTGACTAATTTCACTCCTCCAGCTTTACCTCTTCCGCCTGCGTGGATTTGTGCCTTTAGTACAAAATTTTTTGATTTTAATTTTTTTATTTTAATATCAATTTCATCAAGATTGTAAATCACAACTCCATTAGAAACTGGTGCACCAAATTCTGCGAGAAGATCTTTAGCTTGATGTTCGTGAATATTCATTAGTTATTTATTAAAATTCTCCCTAAGTATTTTTTGAGCTGTAGCTTTACCTGACATAAAACACTGATCAGACCATAAATACGCCCAAGAACCAAATCGACCAACAAAGTCAACATTTAATTTTTTGAAATAATTAATAATGAAGTCTCTGGAAGTATCATAATTTTTATCAAATATAACATTAGCATATTTTTTAAATTTAATATCAATAAATTCAATATTTTCTTTTTTTATTATCTTATATTTTATTAAATTATCTACTGTATTGTTTTTCACAAATTTTAAATATTTATCATCAACTTTTTTTTTGTTGTCCAAAAATATTTCTGCTTGAAGTGAACTCTTTCCTTTGGGACAGTTATTTTTTGATAGTTTTTTTGGAGCATATATTCTAGAAGCTTTAAAATCTTTATTATATATATAAAACCAAGTCCTAGTATTAATATCTACATTAAGGCCAATTGAAATAATAATACCAGCAGTGCATCGCAACTTATTTGCATGAAATTTCAGTTTTTTATTTTTTTCTTTTGATAGATTAGAAAATTCTGGCAATGGAATAGTCGATACTAGATTTGTATATTTAATAATTTTTTTACCTAAATAAATTTTCTTTTTTGTGTGATCAATAAAATTTAATTTCGAATTGAAAATTATATTTTTATTTTTTTTTAATAATTTTAAGAAAGATTCGTAACCTCCGCTTTTTGGATATTTCATATCACTTGAATAGTATGTGTCTCTAAAAATTTTTACAAATGAACCTTTTAATAAATCCCAGAATGATATTTCTTGCATACGAAATTTAATCCAGCTCGTAGATAAATTTCTGCTTTTTGTTGCCCAGTACTTTTCGGTATATTTCATAGGAAAATTTTTAGCAAAATAATCACCATAGGCTCCCTTCAGCCAATTTTCATAGTTTTTGATTCTATATCCCTTATTTTTTTTTCTTGTCAAAAAACTATATATAATTTTAATTTTTTCTCCTAATTTCAATGGATATAAATGAAACTGTGGAGAATGGTCAATCCATGTGTCTTTATAGAGATTATTGGGTTTTGGTTTTAACTTAAAGTATGAGCTCGATTTTTTAAAAAAATTTTTAACTACAGAATTTTTAGCATGTGAAATATGGATGAAGTTGTCAAAAACAAAATCTTTTATTTTAAAGCTTTTTAGTAAACCTCCTGCCACCTTATCTTTTTCTATTATAGTATTGCTAATCTTATGCTGATTTAAAAAATATGACACCGTAAGTCCACTAATACCAGCGCCTAATATTACAACATGAGTTTTTTTTTTTAATTTCATAATTACTTTTATTTAATAAATGAGGTATGAGATATAATCAAACATAATAATAATTAAAAATTATGAAAAAAATATCAGTCGGTTTTTTGGTTTTTAATGAAAATGACAATTTGCAACAAACCATTCGACAAGCCTATACGAACTTAAAAAAAATTTCCAATAATTTTGATATTTGGGTATTTGATAATAATTCTAACGATGGGTCATCGGCAACTATTAATAATTTAAGTGCAGAAATTAAGGAACTTAGACTTTACAAACAGAAAATTAACGTTGGTTATGCCCAGAATTTAAACTCTGCAATACAGAAAATGGAAGCTGAATATATTTTTGTAATTGATGGTGATGGTCAGTATGATGTTAGTGATATAGAAAGCGGGATGAAATTATTAAAAGAAAATGATGTAATTTTCGGCATAAGGAAACCTCGACGAGATCCAGTTATAAGAATTTTAATGTCTTACTTTTTAGGATTGTTATCTAAGGTAATTCTAAATTCTAAATTAGATGATATCAATTGTGGGTTTAAAGGTTTTACCTTTCTAGCCTCAAAAAAAATTAGAATTAATTACAATTATAACTTTGCGGGACCTGAAGTTTATACAATGAGTAAAATCAATAATTTAAAGATATGTCAAATGAGAATAAAACATTATGAAAGAATGTCTGGTGTAAGTTATTTTAATGGTTTTTTTAAAATTATAGTTAGTTGTATAACAATGGTTAAGTACTTATTGCAATTAAGAAAAATACTAAAAAAAAATTTATAGGATCAAAATAATAAAATGAAATATAAAAATCTTATAAATAATCATTTATTATTCATTATTTTATTACCAATTTTGGTTTTACTTAGTTTGGTGGTTTATAAAGACTATGGAATTTCCATCGATGAGGAAAGCACAAGAATGCATGGACTTGTCTCTCTAAACTATATATGTAATCTTTTTTTTCCAAATACAGTATTTGAATTTCAATCAAACAATATTATTCCTGAATTAAGTTCTTACCCATACAAACAATACGGAGTTTTTTTTGAATTAATATTAATAATTCTTATAGAAATTTTATTTGACCTAAGAAATTTTGGAGAGATTTTTTATGCACGACATTTGCTAACAAATTTTTTATTTATATCCTCTTTAATATTTTTTTATTTTACAGTACTTGAAATATTTAAAAATAGGTATTTTCCAATTTTAGCTGTATTGATTTTATATACATCACCAAGAATATTTGCTGAAAGTTTTTATAACAATAAGGATATAGTTTTTATGTCTTTTTTCATTTGTGCAACTTATTTTGCAATAAAATTTCTTAATAAGTTTAGTTACAAAAATGCTCTTTTTTTTGCTTTAGCATTGACGATTGCAGTTAACATAAGAGTAATTGGAATTTATTTGTTATTAATTTTTTTAATTTTTTCGTTTCTTGAAATTTTAACAAAAAAAAAGGAAGAAAAATATTATAAGGTTTTTATTTTTTTTTTATTTGCTCATTTAATTTTTTTATTCAGTTTTTGGCCTTTTTTGTGGGAGTCACCTCTCGAAAATATTATTTATTCTTTAAAAAGTTTTTCAAAATATGAATGGGGTTTAAATGTTTTTTATCTTGGTAATTTTTATCTAGATGAGTATTTACCTTGGCATTATTTTTATATTTTATTTATTGCTACAACATCTTTATTTCTAACTTTTATTATTTTTGTTGGTTTATTAATTGTAATATTTCGTTTTTTTAAAAGATTTATCAAGATTGATGAAAATAAATTCAATAATGATATATGGAAATCCGATAAAGAACGTAACATTTTATTTTTATTTTTTTCAGTTTTTTCTCCATTATTTTTAATTTACCTTTTTGACTCCATTATTTATTCAGGTTGGAGGCATTTATATTTTATATTTCCTAGTCTAATAATATTAGGAATATACTCTATTGATTACCTAAAAACTGTTACAAGAAAAAAAAGTTTTAAAAAATTGCTAGTGTTTATTTTAGTATTAATAGTAGTTAATAATATTTATAATCTTATCAGACTTCATCCCTATCAATATGTTTATTTCAATACTTTTTTTGAAAAGAGAGCAAATGATCTTTTCGAAATTGATTATTGGGGTGTTGCTAACAAACAGGCTCTTATTGACATAGTTAATTTAAATTCTACAAAAGATAAAATCGTAGTAGGGGTGGCAAGTTTTGCGAATCTTAATTTAAGTAAAAAAATGTTAAGTCAAAAATTAAAAAATAAAATTATTATTGCTGGTCAAAATTACGAAAATACTGACTTTATATTTAACAATAATTATAGTGAAGTAAATCCCAAAGCTGATAATAAATATTTAATACCTTCATCTTACAAAAAACATTTCTTTTTGAAAAAAGGTGAAATTATAATTTATGAAATATACAAAAAAGATGGTACATTAAAATAGTGAAAATATTTATTTATAAATCTTTCCTTATTTTTTTTCTAATATTAATACTCTTTAAACTTACAATTGGATCATTATTGAATAATTATGAGGAAAAAGTTAATAATATTTTAAGTAAAGAAAATTTGGTAAATATTCAAAATAAGTTAAGAGATGAAATGAGGTCAGGTATTGATAAAGAAAGAATGCTGAGCCCAGAAGATGCAAAACTTATAAGACAATTTACTAATAAACTTATGCTCGAATTAAAAGATAGTGAATAAATATAATTTTTAAATATCTATCTTATCTGTTCATTGTAATAAATTCTATCTTCCCAGGTTGTAAAAGGAAATTTAAGTCTCTTTTCTAACTTAAAATTGTTATTTATTAAAAAGTTGTGAAGTTTTGTAGGGTCATATGAAACATAAATTTCATCATTGTGAAATTCTACTAAAATATACTTCACATTTTTAATTTTTTCCCTGATACCTTTAATGACTTGAAATTCATGACCTTCAGTATCTATTTTTAAAATATCAATCGACTCTAAATTGTTATCCTCCATAATAGAGTGAAGTGTTGAAGTTTCTAATTTTATCTTTTTTTGAATCATGCCTTTAGCATCCGTTCCAAATAATTTAGCTTTTAATTTAAGGTAACTATTATTTTGATCTAAAGTTGATAACGATGAAGTTAAATCATGTTTGTTAAAATTAAAATTTAGGTATTCTTTTTTTTCTGATAAAGCCTTATTATAAGTTATAACATTTTGTTTTAATCGATATTTTTCTTGTAAAAATTGAAAAATATTATCTTGAGGTTCAAATACTAAAGCTTTCCTAGTTTTGAAATTGTTAATTATTAAATCAGTATAACTCCCTCTATGAGCACCCACATCTACAAAAACATTAATTTCTTTAATTCTTTTCTTAAAAAATTGAAGAATTCTGGGTTGATGGATAAATTTATCAATTAAATTAAAAAACTCTATAGCTAGCTTCTCTAATATTTTCATTTGAAGTCCTCGCAATCATCTCTGATATTCAATCTAAAAGCTATTTTACCTATTTGTGATTTTGAAAAACAATCTTTATTAAAAGTAAGTGATAAGAGGTCTTCTAACCCATTTCCTACAATTATAATTTTTGATATTTCCTCTTTTTTTAATTTATTAACAAAAAACAATTTATAATTTTCAAAATACTTATTATCTTTTAAAGGGTAACTAACCCCAGGATGATACCATTGATTAGGGGAATGATCATTTGTTTCTAGAACAACAGGTAAAAATAAATAATCAGTGATAATAGAAAATTTGTCTTTTTCATTTTTTAAAATATCAATAGATTCTAAAATAATTTTAATTTCTTCATTAGGTTGTTCTCTGTAAGCGCTGGTTATCCATTTCAAACCTTTTAATTTTTTTGATATTATTTCAGCATCAACAGATTCTTTTAGATCAACTTTCTCAAGTCTATGAAATTTTCTGTGCTCATTATATCTCAGGTGGTACTTTGTGACAGAAAATAAACAAATAGCTATTATTGAATATAAAAATATGTTTCGATTAATTTTTTTTTCATTAAAGATATGAATAAAGGCAGTTAAAATTGGTATTATAAAGAAAATAAAATTTTCATTCATTGTAAGTGATTGATGAAAAATCATTAAAAACGTAAATAAATTTATAGATAGCAAAATTAAAAAAGCTTCTTTTTTTTTGGTTTTATAAAAAATAACATTTAAATAAATGGTGTACAAAAGAGGGATCAATATGAATTTAAATTCATGAATCACACCTAAAATGTCGAATTCCCAATTAGATAATCTGTAATCGCCTATAGAGCTCGCAAAAAAAATATATTGAGTAAAAAAGTTTGATATCGGAATATTTGTTAAAATGAAAAAGAGTATTAAAAAAACTGACGCAAAAATTGATCCATATAAAACGCTTAGTATAAAAATTTTAATATTCTTAAAATAAAAAAGATACACCAATCCTAAAAAGAATATCATAAATATTCCGTACGTCGTGGGTGTTTGTTTACACAAAAAACCGATTACCAATAATAATGGAATAAAAAAAAAGTAATTGTTATTTTTTTTTTTTACACCCATTATAAAAAAACAAATTGCCGACAAAACAAATATTGTTGAATGATGATCTACAAATGGATTTCCAACATTTGGGTACATTAATAGAGAAAACATAAGAGTGTAAAACAAACTGAATATTTTATCTAAATTTAAGTTAACTAATAAAGTAAAAATTAAAATAGTAATAAGAGAATTTATAAAAGATGAATGGATTATATAACTTTTCCAACTTACGTCCAAAATAAGAAAAAAAAATGCATTTAGGTAATCCATAAATGGACCGGTTACAAGCCAGTAATCTTTAAATGGCACCAGACCATTCAAAACTTTAAAACCTCCATTAAATAAAACAAAAGAGTCAGCAGGCTCTAACCCAAAATTAGAATAGTAAAAATTTACTGAAAAAGAAAAAATTACTAATATTAGATACAATGTTAGATTATAAAACTTGTTCTTGTTTTGCATAAATTGTAATTTCTTAAGTATATATAAGATATTTTTATAATGATGAATCAATTTTTTTGCCTGCATTAAATAAATCTTGCACAGCTTTTATTGATTTATTAAATTGTTCTTTCTCTTCTGAGGATAATTTGATTTCTACTACTTTTTCAACACCATTTTTTCCAATTATAACGGGTACTCCAGCATAAACATCTTTGACTCCGTATTCTCCATTTAAGTATGCAGCACATGGTAGCTCTTTTTTTAAATCTTTTAAATAACTTTCAGCCATCTCGACACCGGCAGCAGCGGGAGCATAAAAGGCTGATCCTTTTTCAAGATATTTAACTATCTCGGCTCCTCCTTTTTTTGTTCTATCAACCATTTTGTTTAAATCTTCTTGAGATAACTTTCCTGATTTCACTAAGTTAGCTATTGGCTCTCCATTAACCTTTGTATGATTTAACATTGCAACCATTGTGTCTCCATGACCTCCTAACACAAAAGATTTAATATTATTAACTTTTTCGTTTAATTTTTCTGATAAAAAATAAATGAATCTTGATGAGTCTAGAATACCAGCCATTCCAACAACTTTGTTTTTTGGTAAGCCTGAGTATTTTTGTAAAGCCATTACTATTACATCTAAGGGATTTGTAATACAAATTACGAAAGCGTTAGGGGATGTACTCTTTATACCTTGGGCAACTTGTTTGATAATTTTAAGATTTATACCTAAGAGATCATCTCTTGACATACCAGGTTTTCTTGGCATTCCAGCGGTCACAATAATTACGTCAGAATTTTCAGTGTCTTTATAATTATTTGTGCCTTTTAAATTTACATTAAATCCTTCAACTGGAGAGGATTGAGCTATATCTAATGCTTTACCTTTAGCAATTCCTTCAGCTACATCAAATAAAACTATATCTGCCAATTCTTTTAATGCAATTAAATGTGCTAGTGTCCCACCGATTTGACCTGCTCCTATTAAAGTAATTTTTTTTTTCATTATTATTTCATTGTTGGCATTACGAACTCTGGATCAGTTCTCAATCCGTCGGGCCAACGTGAAGTAACTGTTTTTAATTTAGTATAAAACCTCACGCCTTCTGGACCATGCATGTGTTGATCCCCAAATAAAGATCGTTTCCATCCTCCGAAACTATGAAAAGCCATGGGTACAGGAATTGGTATATTTATACCCACCATTCCTATTTTAGCCTTACTTGAGAAAGATCTCCCGACATCTCCATCTCTAGTAAATATACTCACACCATTCCCAAATTCGTGATCATTGACTAAATTTAGAGCTTCTTCAAAATTTTTAGCTCTGATGACTGAGAGGACTGGACCAAATATTTCCTCTTTGTAAATTCTCATATCTTTTTTGACTTTATCAAACAAACATCCTCCCATGTAATAACCTTTTTCATATCCTTGTAATTTTAAATCTCTTCCATCTACTACTAATTTCGCACCTTCTTGTACACCAATATCTACGTAACCTTTAACCTTTTCTAAGTGCTCTTTTGAAACTAATGGACCCATTTCAGAATTTTTATCCATACCAGGGCCAACTTTTAAGTTTTCTACTTTTACTTTTAAGTTTTTAACAAGTTGATCACCAATATTTCCTACTGCTACTGCTACTGATTGAGCCATACATCTCTCACCAGCTGAACCATATGCTGCTCCCATTAGACCGTTGACGGCTTGATCAAGATCGCAATCTGGCATTACCACACAATGATTTTTTGCTCCACCTAATGCCTGAACTCTTTTTTCATTTTTAGCACAATTTTCATAGATATATTTTGCTATAGGGGTTGAGCCTACAAAACTTACTGCTGAAATATTCTTATTATTAATAATTGCATCAACTACTTCTTTGTCTCCATTGACAACATTTAAAACTCCATTAGGTAATCCAGCTTCAGTAAATAATTCTGCTAGTCTTACTGAGCAAGATGGATCTTTTTCTGATGGTTTAAGAATAAAAGTATTTCCACATGCAATTGCCATAGGAAACATCCACATAGGGACCATGGCAGGGAAGTTAAAAGGAGTAATTCCTGCACAAACACCCAATGGTTGTCTTAGAGACCAGCTATCAACATTTTTCCCAACATTTTCTGTAAACTCTCCTTTAAGCATCTGCGGTATACCACAAGCGTATTCAACAACTTCCAATCCTCTTGTCAGAGAACCTTTGGCATCTTCGTAAACTTTCCCGTGTTCAGATACAATTATTTGGACTAATTCATCTTCATTTTTTTCAATTAGTTCTTTGAATTTAAACAAAACTCTTGCCCTTTGTAACGGAGGAGTATTAGACCAATTAAAAAAAGCTTCTTGCGCGTTTTGAGTTGCTTTATTTAAATCTTCTAAACTACCGAGTTTAACTTTTGATGTTTCTTCACCAGTTGCTGGGTTGAAAACTGAAGAAAGTCTTTTCGAATTTCCAGAATATTTTTTACCATTAACGAAATGCTCTATTATTTTCATAGCCTTTGATTAAATAAGCTTTTAACTTGTTGCAAGCATTTTTTTTATAGATCCAATTGCTTTTGCAGGATTAAGTCCTTTAGGGCAAGAATTAGTGCAATTCATTATTGTGTGGCATCTATATAGCTTCAATTCGTCAGCAACTTTTTTTAATCTTTCTTTTTTTTCTTCGTCTCTACTATCACTTATCCATCTGTACGCTTGAAGCAAAACTGCTGGGCCCAAGTATTTATCTCCGTTCCACCAATAACTTGGGCATGATGTAGAACAACAGGCACACAAAATACATTCATAATATCCATCGAGTTTTGATCTCTCTTTTTGAGATTGTAAAATTTCTTGTTTTTCTGTGTCAGTTTTTGAAGTTTTAAGCCAAGGTTGAATTGACTCGTATTGTTTATATAAATTAGTTAAATCTCCGATTAGATCTTTAATAACTTTTAGATGAGGAAGTGGGTAAATATTTAATTCCCCCTTAATATCATTATGAGATTTTATGCAAGATAATGTATTAATACCATCTACATTCATAGCACATGATCCGCAGACGCCATGAGCGCAAGATCTTCTGAAAGTTAAAGTTGAATCTATTTCATTTTTTATCTTGAAAAGAATATCTAGTACTTTTGGCCCACAATTATTCATGTCCACCTCAAATGTGTCTATACGTGGATTTTTCCCGTCGTCAGGATTCCATCTGTAAACGTTAACTTTTTTTAAGTTGTTAGAGCCAGTTTTGTCTTTGTAGTATTCTCCCTTAACTATTTTTGAGTTATTAGGTAAGGAAAACTCAGCCATTAATAAACTCTTTCTTTTGGTGGAAAATATTGGACATCGTTGGTAAGAGTTTTTGCATGAACATCTCTATATTTTACTTTAACTTCCTTGCCATTCTGCCAAGCTAAAGTGTGTTTCATAAATTTTTTATCATCTCTTTTTGAGTAATCTTCTCTAGCATGCGCCCCTCTGCTCTCTTTTCTGTGATAAGCTGAGTCCATTGTAGTCATAGCCTGTCTTATTAAGTTATCAAATTCCAGTGACTCTACAAGATCCGTATTAAACAAAAGAGATTTATCTTTTACATGTATGTCCTCTAATCCTTCAAACGGTTTTCTTATCTCTTCTACGCCTTCTTTTAAAGTTTTTTCGGTTCTAAATACTGCACATTTGCTCTGCATTGTTTTCTGCATGGATAATCTTAGTTGAGAGGTATTTGTCTCACCTTTTGAGTTCCTAATTTTATCAAATCTATCTAAACATTTCTCAATTTCAGTTTGTGGTGAATTTTCATGTGGTGTATTAGGTTTAACAAGTTCAGCGGCTCTCTTAGCAGCTGCTTTGCCAAAAACTACTAAATCAATTAATGAATTTGAGCCTAACCTGTTGGCCCCATGCACAGAAACGCAGGCAGCCTCACCTATTGCCATAAGACCGGGAACAGTTTTTTCTGATCCATTCAAAGTTAAAACTTCTGCTTTGTAGTTTGTGGGTATCCCACCCATATTGTAATGTACTGTGGGAACTACAGGTATTGGTTCTTTAGTTACGTCTACCCCAGAAAAGGTTTTTGCAGACTCGGCTATACCGGGTAATCTATCATCAATAACCTTTGGATCTAAATGATCTAAATGTAGATGGACATGATCCTTTTCTTTTCCAACTCCACGACCTTCGTTAATTTCTATAGCTATTGAACGACTTACTACATCTCTTGAAGCAAGGTCTTTTGCACTAGGAGCATATCTTTCCATAAATCTTTCACCTTTTGAATTTAAAAGAAATCCACCTTCTCCTCTTACTCCTTCTGAAATCAGACATCCAACACCGTATATACCTGTTGGGTGAAACTGAACAAATTCCATGTCCTGTAAAGGAAGTCCTGCCCTCAAGATCATTCCATTACCGTCACCTGTGCATGTATGTGCTGAAGTTGCAGAATAATAAATCTTACCGTAACCTCCTGTAGCTATAATTGTTATATGAGATTTAAATCTATGTATTGTTCCATCATTTAAGTTCCAGGCTATAAGTCCTTTGCACTCACCATTTTTCATAATTAAATCAAGGGCAAAGTATTCAATAAAAAATTCTGTATTATGTTTTAACGCTTGTCCGTATAAGGTATGTAGAATTGCATGACCAGTTCTATCTGCGGCAGCACAAGTTCTTTGAACTGTTCCATTCCCATAATTTTTTGTCATACCGCCAAATGGTCGTTGATATATTTTGCCATCTTTTGTTCTACTGAATGGCACGCCATATTTATCAAGTTCTTTAACTGCTTTTGGGGCTTCTTTACAAAGGTACTCTATTGCATCTTGATCTCCAAGCCAATCTGATCCTTTGACTGTGTCGTACATATGCCATCTCCAATCATCTTCACCCATGTTTCCTAGGGCAGCTGATATTCCTCCTTGCGCTGCAGAGGTATGACTTCTTGTTGGAAATACTTTGGATATACATGCAGTTTTTAAACCTGCCTCTGATAAACCCACGGCAGCTCTTAGACCAGATCCCCCGGCTCCGAGTACAACTACATCATATTCATGGTCAATTATTTTATAACTTTTCATATTATAGATTATAAATGGTTACTACAGTTCCTAAAGACAATAGTATAGCAAAAATATATACAAACTTATTTGCGACATTTTTGATTTTTTCATTGCTCACATAATCCTCAAAAATCTCACTTATTGTTAAAGAATAGAAAAAAAAGGACAAAAATATAAATATTGAGAGCAAAATTTTTGAGGGTTGCTCACTTAAAAAAATCATTATTTCATCATAGTCTTCATTAATAATTGCAACAAAGTTTATAATAAACCAAGTCATAAAAGGAATTAGTAAAAGTGAGCTAAATTTAATAGACAGCCATTTTTTTGTTGATTTATTCATGATTAAATTTTCATCCCCACTAAATAGATAATAGTAGCTAATACGAATGACAGTAATAATGTTGCATATCCAGTAACTTTCGAAGTGTAAGGATCAAAACCATAACCCGCATCCCAAGCTAAGTGCCTAATCTCATTAAGAATATGAAAACTAAAGGTCCAACACAAAGAAATAGATAAAAATTTTCCAAAAAAAGAGTTTAATATGTTCTCAAAAATAATTTCTTTATTGTTAATTATAATTAAAAACCAAATACATATTATACATATAGCTATTGCGTTAATAACACCCGTTATTCTATGTGTTATTGATAGCAAAGATGAAATTTGCCATTTATATATTTGCAAATGTGGGGTTAAAGGATTTTTTTCGTATTCCATATAAAATTATAAGTTATTTTTGTATTTTACTAATGTTTCAGCAATTTGCACAGAATTAAGTGCTGCTCCTTTTAGTAAATTATCTGAAACTATCCACATATTAATTGCCTTGCTATTTGATCTATCTTTTCTAACTCTAGAAATATAAGTTTTAAAATTATTTTGAGCTTCCAATGGAGTTATATATCCCCCATCGACATGTTCATCTATTAATTTACAACCTGACGCTTCACTTAATAATCTTTTTACTTTATCAATATCATAATTATTTTCAAATTCGACATTTACAGATTCAGAGTGTGATGTAATTACTGGAACTCTTACACAGGTTGCTGAGACTTTGATATTTTCACTTAATATTTTTTTTGTTTCATTTTCCATTTTCCATTCTTCTTTTGTGTAACCATCCTCTACAAATGTATCGATATGAGGTATCAAATTGAAAGCTATTTGCTTAGTGAAATTTATCGATTTAATTTTTTTTTTTTCTAAAAAATCTTTTGTTTGAGTAAGCAATTCATCTATTGCAGCTTTACCAGCTCCAGAAACAGCTTGATAAGTCGATACTACCACTCTTTTGATTTTATAATTTATATGTAAAGGTTTTAGTGCCAAAACCATTTGAATGGTTGAGCAATTGGGATTGGCAATAATATTTTTGTGTTCTTTTAGCGCCTCTGCATTAACTTCGGGAACCACTAGCGGAACATCTTTATCCATTCTAAAGTATTTTGAGTTATCAATAACTATAGTTTTTTCTGAAGCTTTTTTTACGAATTTTCCTGCAACGGAGCTTCCAGCAGCAAAAAATGTAATGTCAGCTTTTTCAAAATTATAATCTTCAATAGCTTGAACAGACAGTTCTTTGTCTTTAAATTTTATTTTTTTCCCAGTGCTTTTGCTTGATGCGACCAAAAAAATATCTTCAATTTTTAATTTAGACTTTTCTAAAATTTCAATTGTTTTTCTGCCTACGTTTCCTGTAGCACCAATTATTGCAAATTTCATTTGTCAGATACTAATTTAAATTTGATATAATTGCATCACCCATCTGAGAAGTGGTGACTTCTTTCTTTCCCTTAGATGCAATATCTTTTGTTCTTAAACCGTCATTTAAAACTTTTTGAACTGCTTGATCTAGCAAATCGGCCTCTTTATCTAAATCTAGAGAATATCTTAAAGCCATAGATAAACTTAAAATTGTAGCTATAGGATTTGCAATATTTTTGCCTGCTATATCCGGTGCTGAGCCATGAACGGGTTCATATAGAGATCTTAATTTTCCATTTTTATCTTTTGAGCCCAAAGATGCGGATGGCAACAAACCTAAAGAACCAGTTAACATTGCCGCTTCATCTGATAACATATCTCCAAACAAGTTATCAGCCAGAATAACATCGAATTGTTTAGGATTTCTCAATAGTTGCATAGCACAATTATCAGCTAACATGTGTTCTAACTGAACAGTTTTATATTCTTTGTCTTTTAAAGCTTGAACTTCTTCTCGCCATAAAACTCCTGCCTCCATTACATTTGATTTTTCACACGAGGTGACCTTATTTTTTCTTTTCTTGGCTAGATCAAATGCCACTTTTGCAATTCTTTTAATTTCTGAAGTTGTGTAGATATGTGTATTTATCCCTTTTCGTTCATTATTTTTTATTGGCTCTATTCCTCGGGGCTCTCCAAAATAAATACCTCCTGTAAGTTCTCTTACAATCATAATATCTAAACCTGAAACTATCTCAGGTTTTAAAGATGAAGAGTCAACTAATTGCTCAAAACAAATTGCTGGTCTTAAGTTTGCAAACAGCTTCAACTCTTTCCTTAACTTAAGTAGAGCTCTCTCAGGTTTCTTTGAAAACTCTAATTTATCCCACTTTGGTCCACCACATGCACCAAGAATTACCGCATCGCATTCTAATGATTTATAAAATACCTCATCGGTGATAGGAATTTTGTGCTCATCGATTGATGCACCTCCAATTAATTCCTCGTCTATTTTAAAGTCTAAAGATTTGTTCTTGTTTAACCATTCAACAATCTTTTTAACTTCTTTTACTACCTCGGGTCCTATACCATCCCCAGGTAATAACAATAATTTTCTACTATTTGATTTCGTCATGTCGCAAAATCCAAGGTTTTAATTTTTTTAAAGAATTTTCAAATTTTTCTATTTTAGGTATTTTTTCAAATGAAAGACCAATGTTATCCAGGCCTTCTAAAAGTCTTTTTTTCTTTGCTGGTTCAATTTCAAAAGTTAATTTTTTATTCCCATATAAAATTACTTGCTCTTTCAAATTAATTTCGATCTCTTCTTTCCTTTTAGAGTACTCTGATAATTCTTGAATAGATTTTTCATTCAATATAATGGGTAGAATACCATTATTAAAGCAATTGTTAAAAAAGATGTCCGCAAAACTGGGACTAATGACACACCTAATTCCAAAGTCTAAAAGTGCCCATGGAGCATGTTCCCTAGAAGATCCACAGCCAAAATTTTTACCAGCTAACAGTATCTTGGATTTTGAGTACGGATCATTATTAAGCACAAATTCCTCAATTAGTTTACCCTTTTCGTTATACCTCATCTCGTAAAACAAACTTTTTCCTAAGCCTGTTCTTTTAATGGTTTTTAAAAACTGTTTCGGTATAATCATATCTGTGTCTATATTCATTAATGGAATATAGGCTGGGATACTTTTTAATTTGTTAAATTTTTCCATCTAATTTATTTCTCTTACGTCAGCTAAATAACCTTTTATTGCTGCAGCTACTGCCATTCCTGGGCTAACTAAATGAGTTCTGCCACCTCTTCCTTGTCTGCCCTCAAAATTTCTATTAGATGTTGATGCACATCTTTCTTTCGAAGAAAGCTGATCTTCATTCATTCCTAAACACATCGAACATCCTGGCTCTCTCCATTCAAATCCTGCATCTTTAAATACTTTATCTATACCCTCTTTTTCAGCCTGTTTTTTCACCAATCCTGAACCTGGGACTACCATTGCGCTTACATCGCTGGCTATTTTTTTTCCTTTTAATAATTTTGCAGCTAGCCTTAAATCCTCTATTCTTCCATTTGTACAACTGCCTATAAATATTTTATCTACTTTTATATCTGAAATTTTCATTTTCGGCTTTAGACCCATATATTCTAACGATCTATACATTGCTGTTTTTCTATCCTGATCTTTTTCTTTCTCTGGATCAGGTACTTCTCCTGTGATTGGTGAAACATCCTGGGGTGAAGTACCCCATGTTACTAGTGGTTCGATATTTTTGGCGTCAATGTTTACTTCTTTATCAAACTTAGCATCGCTATCTGTGAAAAGTTTTTTCCAGCTTGAACTAGCTTTTACCCAATTTTCACCTTTTGGAGACATAGGCCTATCTTTGAAATATTCTATTGTTTTCTCATCGGGAGCAATTAAACCTGCCCTCGCTCCAGCCTCTATTGTCATATTACATATTGTCATCCTTTGCTCTACACTTAAATTTCTAATTACATCGCCAGCAAATTCGATAACATATCCTGTTCCTCCTGCAGTTCCAATCGTTCCAATTATTTTAAGTATTACATCTTTTGACGTAACTCCTGCAGGCAAACTGCCATTAACGTTAATCCTAAAATTTTTGGATTTTTTTTGAATCAGCGTTTGAGTGGCTAATACATGCTCAACTTCTGATGTTCCTATTCCAAAGGCAAGGGATCCAAAAGCTCCATGGGTAGCTGTGTGACTATCACCACATACAATTACTGTTCCTGGTTGCGTAAATCCTTGTTCAGGTCCAATAATATGAACAATACCTTGTCGCCTATCATTAACGTCAAATAAATTAATGCCAAATTCATTACAATTGTTTCTCAATGTGTCGACTTGGATTTTAGACTGCTTATCAGATATACCCTTCGATCTATCACTAGTAGGAACATTATGATCAGGTACAGCCAATGTAAGCTCTGGTTTTCTAACTTTTCTTCCATGCATTCTCAATCCTTCAAAAGCTTGCGGACTCGTAACTTCATGCACAAGGTGCCTGTCAACATAAATTAAAGATGTTCCATCGCTGTCTTGGTGAACAAGGTGATCGTCCCAAATTTTATCGTAGAGAGTTTTCGACATATGAGAATATTATTTTTTCGGTTTATTCTCAGCTTCCGATATTTTATCAGAAGTCTGTTTTTTAACTTTTGATATTTCAGTTTTTTTTGTATCAGCAACTATTTCTTTTTTAACATTTTCGTCAACTGGTGGTGTGTCAATTCCCTGTTTTGGCTCTAGAGATACGTCTATACCAATCTTCTTTTTAATTTTCTCTGCAATTCTGGCTGATTTGCCTTTTCTGTCCCTTAAGTAATATAATTTAGCTCTTCTGACTTTTCCAGATCTTACAACTTTTATAGAACTTACATTGGGGCTGTAAAGCGCAAAAGTTCTTTCCACTCCTTCACCAAAAGATATTTTCCTGACAGTAAATGATGAGTTTATGTCTCTATTCTTTTTTGCAATACACACTCCCTCAAAATATTGCACTCTTTCTCTTTTCCCTTCAATTATCTTTACACCAACTTTAATTGTGTCACCGGGAGAAAAGTCTACAATTTTTTTTGAAGAGACAATTTTTTTTACTGCTTCTCGGTTTATGTCTTCTATATTTTTCATTGTTTTTTATGTTTTAAATATTTTTCCCAAAGATCTGGCCTCTGGCGACGTGTTATATCCTCTGATTGAGATAAACGCCAGCTTTTAATTTTCGCA
>MDTG01390494.1_pt1 | contig 32068 bp, 34 predicted proteins | sample 811421 | NCBI WGS metagenome assembly MDTG01 (sample SAMN05326645, study PRJNA326480) | marine metagenome | isolation source: seawater | place: Pacific Ocean: South East | collected 2011
ATACTCAAGAATTTAAAAATTGTAAAGCAGTAACAAGACCAATTTTAAGTATTTTTTAAACGATAGTCTTTATAGGTAATTTCAATAGCTTTTTTAATATCAGTTTTAGCTACCCATCCATATTTTTTAGCTAGACTTACATTTAGGACTTTTCTTGGAGTCCCGTTGGGTTTTGATTTGTCAAATTTTATTATTACTTTTTTACCAGGATGAATTATCTTCAGTAAAATTTTTGCATAATCTTTAATGGTATAGTCTTTTCCTGTTCCAATGTTTATTAGAGACTCTTTTATTTTTTTATTCATAAAAAAAACACATGCTTCAGCGATGTCTTCTACAAAAATTAACTCTCTTTTTGGAGAACCATCTCCCCATAAAACAAGAGAATTCTTATTGTTTTTTTTTAAATTGTGGATCTTTTTTATTAGTGAAGGAAAAAAATGAGAATTTAAAGTATCATAATTATCATTCGGTCCAAATGTATTTGTGGGCATTAAGCATTTGTAATTTGTTTTGTATTGCAGGTTATAGCTTTCACACATCTTTATGCCTGCAATTTTCGCTACCGCATAAGGTTCATTTGTACTTTCCAATTTTCCATCAAGTAAATAATTCTCTTTTATAGGCTGTTTACATAATTTAGGATAAACACAACTCGATCCAAGAAAAATTAAATCTTTAATATTACATTTATAAGCTGCATGTATAATATTATTTTGAATTGATAAATTACTATAAATAAATTCTGCTCTATACTTGTTATTTGAATATATGCCACCAACTTTGGCAGCTGCTAAAAATATAAATTTTGGTTTATTTTTTTTTATAAAATTAAAAACTTTTGATTGATTGGTCAAATCTAATTCTGATTTTTTAATTGTAATTATCTTTTTATAACCTTTTTCTTTTAATTTTCTAACAATTGCACTGCCAACTAGACCATTGTGTCCAGCAACAAAAATTTTTGAATTATTATTTATCATGAATTAATTTTTTTAAATCAAAATTAACCATTTCTTTGACTAGAATTTTAATTGAAGTTTTAGGTTTCCACTTAAGTTCTTTTTTTGCTTTATTTGAATTACCCAATAACGTATCAACTTCTAATGGTCGAAAGTACTCTTTATCACATGCTACAATACAATTTCCATTTACATCATAACATTTCTCATTAATACCATTTCCTTTCCATTTATAATTCATTTGCAATTCGTGTAAAACATAATTAATAAACTGTTTTACAGTATATTGTTTTCCTGTTGATATTACATAATCAGAGGGTTTTCTTTTTTGCAACATCTTCCACATGGCTTCGACATAATCTCTAGCATGTCCCCAATCTCTCTTTGCATATAAATTTCCTAAAAAAAGAGTTTTTTGTTTTTTTAATTTAATTTTACATAGTCCTAATACTATTTTTCTAGTAACAAATGTTTCTCCTCTTACAGGACTTTCATGATTAAATAAAATTCCATTACAAGCAAATATATTATATGCCTCTCTATAATTAACTGTAATCCAATGGGCATATACTTTTGCTACACCGTAAGGGCTTCTTGGATAAAAAGGAGTTTTTTCTGTTTGTGGTACTTCTTTTACCTTTCCAAACATCTCAGAAGTGCCTGCTTGATAAAATTTAGTAATTTTTTCAAAGCCATGAAATTTTATAGCCTCCAAAATCCTTAATGCTCCAATTGCGTCAGCATTAGCAGTGTATTCAGGGACTTCAAAAGATACTGAAACGTGTGATTGAGCTGCTAAATTATATATCTCATTAGGTTTAATCTTTTTAATTAAAGTTGATACAGAAATTGCATCAGTAATGTCACCATAATGTAAAAAAAACTTTCTTCTTTTTTCAAATGGATCTTGGTAAATGTGGTCAATTCTTCCTGTGTTGAACGATGACGATCTTCGTTTTACCCCGTGTACATAATAACCTTTACTTAATAAAAATTCAGATAAATATGATCCATCCTGGCCTGTAACACCAAAAATTAATGCAACTTTTTTTTTCATAATTTTTTGTATCTATAAACAAACAACTTAAAGTAAATAACTGTATAAGTAATTAAATTCAATAAAATTAAGATAATTTGTATTTGTGTATCCATTATAAATTGCAATGAAATTAAAAAAATCAATAAGTTATACAGATTAATCAAATTTGCAGAAATTAAATTAGCTGTCAAAGCTTTTTTAAAAAAATTTTTTTTAATGTAAAAGAATATTAGTTGATGTAGATGATTTGAATCAGGTTTCATCGGAGATCTATTCAAAATATTTTTTCTTATCATTGAAAATAAGGTTTCGAAAGATGGGTACCAAAGCAAAAGTATTATAAAAAATGGTGACATAAGATTATTATTAATTTTATAAAGATTAATCAACATAAGAGAAAAAACAAAGCCTAATAAGTATGAACCAGAGTCTCCTAAGAATATCTTATTGAAAAAGTTTAAAATAAACATGATTGAAAGAATTATAATTATATCTTTAAAAAATAAATTTTGAGAGGCGATATTTTCATTTAATTGTAAAAAAATAATTATTGAAGAAATTAATAAAAAATAACCAGAATTTAATGTGTTTAAACCATCAAAAAAATTTGAGCCATTAATGATTATTAAAAAACAAAAACATACAAAAAAGTAATTCAAAAATTGGTTGTTAAGAATTTCATCTAATACATCAATTCTTGTATCTACTATGAGAATATCATTTATAATAATAAAAATCATAACAATCAAAAACTGAAATATTAGTCGTTTTTTTGCTGATTTAATCAATTTTAAATCTGAAACAACTCCCAGGAATAAAATTAAAAAAGCAAAGAAAAAATATGACCAATGATACTGGTCAAAAAAATATAAAAAACTTAAAAAAATCAGAACTCCTCCTGAAAGGGGAATTTTCATTTTTGATGCAAATCTTTGATGACTATCACCAGTTTCACTTACTAAATACTTATTTCTAATAAGATATTTATTAAAAATTATAGTAGCTACTACTAAAAAAAATATATACAGAAAAAACATAAGAATTATTATTTTAATAATTTATTTACTGAAAGTACAATTAAACAAATTAAAGACTTAACTATACCGTATTTTAAATGTAGTCTATATACTTTATATCCATCAAATACTTTTTGTATAGCAGAGGAAGACAAAGAATTATTTGATTTACGCCAACTTGCAAGATTCTCATTCAAACCAAACATTTTAATACCATAATTTGATAATTTGAGCCAAAGCACATAATCTTCTTTTGTTTTAAGATTTGGAAAATAAACATCAAATTTTTTAATTATTTTTCTTTCTAAAATTACAGTTGATAATCCTATATCACAAGATTTAAGTAAGTCTCTAAATTGTAAATCAGATAAAGCTTTTCTTTCTCCTATGATATTTTCCTCTTCATCAATAATTTCATAGGATGTAAAACTAAATTCAATTCTAGAAGAAATCATAAATTTTATTTGTTTTTCTAGCTTAAATCTATTCCATAAATCATCACAATCACAAAAAGCTAAATATTTTCCTTTTGATATTTTTATTGCTTCATTTCTAGAATATCCAGCACCTAAATTTTTACTATTTTTTATTAGGAATATTCTTGAGTCTAAACTTTTTACTTTTTTTAAAACTTTTTCACTTTCAGTGCTTTGCTCGTCATCTACTATAATAATTTCAAAATTTTCATATGTTTGTTTTAAGATTGAATATATTGTTTTATCTATATAGGAGCTTTTTTTATAATATGGTAAAATTATACTAACTAAGTCCATAATTTAAATTTCCTTTAGACCATTTTCAATTGGTATATTAGAGATAATAAGTAAAATGAAAAAAAATATATATAAAAAAAACTTAATTTCATTTTTTGATTTTTCAAAATTTGATAAAGTATATCTGATTTAACTAATCCAAAAATTATAAAGTAAATTAAAGGATCAAGGTATTTTTGATATAAAGTAACCAAAGGAAGTGAAAATATCAATATAACTAACAGAGAATAATTCTTTAATTTGTTTCCTTGAAATAAGTAATCTAAAACTATGAAAGATAAAAAAGCAATTAATGACATAAATAACTTTAAGTCTAGATTAAATAAGTTGAAAAACTTTACAAATAAACCTCCCCCTCTTGGTGAAAAGAAAATTAGGTCCATATAACTATTTTTATCAATCAAATAAGCAGATAAAATAAATAAAAAAATTATTGAAAAATACAATTTATTTTTTTTTATATAAGAAATTATTTTAAAAATCTCAGAAATAATTACTGGTACCAAGTAAAATATAATTATTGAAAAAATTATTAAAATATTGCCATAAATGTTTATGCTTCCAAAATTGTTTAAAGAGCCTAAAAAATTGTAATTTACAATAACATAAAATAAATAAAAAAGAGCTGGCAAAGATAATAAAAAAGCAGAAAATAAAAGAAATATAAAATCAATTTTTTTCATACTTTGATAAAAATTAATCAGAAAAAAAATAGCGTATAAAGAATAATAATACCTTACATAGCTACATAATATCAAAAATAATAAACACAGGAAATAGTTAATTATTTTGTCTTTATCCTTGAATGTATTTATATAGAAAAGTACTGACAAAGAAAAAAAGATTAAAGCTAAGTTATCTCCTAATAACCAAATACCTGATGATCTAAAATATGGTGAAATAAAAATTATTACAGAAATATAAAATATATAATTATTATCTAAATTAAATTTATTTTTTAAAATTAAAAAAAAAAAATAAGGTAATGATGATGAAAATAATATATAAAATATATTTAAAACAAGTAAACTATCTAAAAATTTTAAAAGGCTACTCACTATTAATGTAAAAACTGGAGAGTGAATTAAAGAAAATGAATTACTTAAGTAAAAAGTTAAACCACTTTTAAAATCTATAATAAGTTTTTGAGCCAAAGGAAATAAAACTTCAAAATCAATCCTACCTCCTCCAGCAGGATCCTCTTTGAAATAATATCCCACCAAAAGACTAAAAATTAACGAAATGTAGATAATAACTTTTTTATTTAAAATCATTTTTTTATTTTAATATCACTATATTTTAAGTAAAAGTCACAAATATTATTTATTAACAATTAAGCATTTTACTATGTTTATAAGCGATTCAAATTTATTATTTTCTATTGCAACTTATAAAGAATCTGAAAATATAATTAAACTTATTTTTGAAATTAGAAAAAATTACCCTACTACTAAAATTTTGATAATTAATGATAATTCAAATGATAATACATCTGATTTAATAAAAGAAACTAATGATAAAAATTTAATTTACTTAGAAAGACCAAAAAAACTTGGTTTAGGAACTGCACACAAACTATCAATGTTTTATGCTATCAAATATAATTATGAATATTTGTTAACCTTGGATGCAGATTTTTCTCATGATCCAAAACATATCCCTGATTTAATTAAAAATGCTAGTCCAAATAATTTTGTCATTGGATCGAGATTTTGTGAAGGAGCAAAAAGTGATTATACGGGTTTGAGAAAAATAATATCAATTTGTGGAAATTTTTTCGCAAAAAAATTTTTGAAAATAGAATTAAATGAGATAACTACTTATTTTAGAATTTATAGCGTTAGTCTATTAAAATTACTTCCATTCAATAAGCTTAATGCTCAAGGTTATAGTCTTGGTGTAAAATTAGTATGGTATATGAAAAAATTAAATGCTAATTTAATAGAGGTACCTATTCATTTTAAAGATAGAAATAAAGGAAAATCTAAAATACCAAAATTACAAATTTTTGTAAGTTTTTTCGATTTAATTGTTATTAAATTAGAAGACCTTTTTAAAAAAGAAAAATTTAATAAAGAAAATTTAACCTATAATTTTGATATAAAATGTGAGAATTGTCTTCAAAATTTTTTTACTTTAAAAAAAAAAAATTTTATTTGCCTAGTTTGTAATAATAAAAAAAAATGAAAAATATAAAACATCCTTACGGAAATAAAAAAAGTTTTTTTTTAAAAACTGTAAAATCTTTTATTCAAAAACTAGTAAAGTTTTTTGTAAATTTTTTTTGTAAATTAGATTTATATGATGAGATTATTATCTCGTCTGCAACTCATGCTCCTTGGAAAAAAGATAAAAAATTTCTAAATTTTTATTCAAAGATAAGTGAATTTACACTTTTAGATTTCCCAAGAGCCTATACTCTTTGGCAATGCTCAAAAAATCTTAAAGATGTCGAGGGTTTAATACTAGATATTGGCTGCTTATTGGGTGGTTCAGGTTTTTTAATGTCAAAAATTAACAATAAAAATAAGACTTACCTTTTTGATAGTTTTTCAGGATTTAAAAAAGATGATGGTCTTCACAAAAAAGAAACTTTTTTTTATGAAGATATTGATTTTGTTAAAAAAAATATAATAAAACTTAAACTTAAAAATACAAAAGTATTTAAAGCTTTTTTTCCAAAAAATTTAAAAGTAAATATAAAAAAAATTAAATTATGTCATATCGATGTCAATACATTTTATGATACAAAAAAAATATTTAATTGGATAGATAAAAAAGTTATTAAAGGAGGAATTATAGTTTTCGATGATTTTGGTATTTGGGGTGTTGATGGTATTAAAAAATTTATATACTCCATTGAAAAAAAACAAAGTAAAAAATATCATTTTATAAAAAATTACATGGGTCAATGTATTTTAATAAAAAAATAAAATTTTTTAAATTTTTATTTAGTTAGAATTATTGTTTTCGGATCAAAAATGAATAATTAATCCAAAAAATTGTTGCAACATAACTTGTAAAAAAACTTCCAGAAGGGAGTATTGGCATAAAAGTTGCTATCAAAAATAAAATTCCACTTTTGGTTATAAAAGTACTTTCTTTATCTCGAATATTTTTAATTATTATCAATATTATGTTCAAGATTATTAAAAAATATCCTATCAAACCTAACTCAGCCAATATTTCAAAATGTGTTTGGTGTGGATGTGTTGATCCATGAGAGTATATTTTATCTGGATCTGAGGAAGAATAACTTTCTATTCTAAAATCTTTAAATCCACTACCAACTAACTTATTTTTCTTAAACATTTCGATAGCAAAATCATAATGAGCGAAATGACGTAATTCTTTAAATTTAATTGGTAAAGAAAAAATATTTGAGTCATTATTTGTTTCAATATTTTTAGTTTTTTCAAAAATTTGATTAAAATACTTATTAAATAAACTCATATTATTTACTACAATAAATGATGTAACCAAAACTACAGTGATCATTAATAAAATTTTTTTTGGCCAGGAATATTTCCAAAAAAATACAATAAAGAAAAGATACATTATAAAAATTTTAATAAAATTTGATCTCTCCCCTATCATTAACGCTATTAAGAAAAAAATAATCATTAGAGAATAAAATTGGATTTTTTTTTTTTGAAAAAAACTTAAGCAAATAAAAATAAAACCAAAATAAAAACCACCAATTTTTAATTCATCTCCAGTAAAACTAGCTATTCTAGTTTCATATTGAGAAGAGAATCCTAAACTGTTTTTTCCAAAAAAATACTCTATTAAAATATCAATACTAACTATGATAAAAATTACAGACCAAATTTTGATGATTTTTTTTTCAAATTTTTTAAAATAAAAACTTATCGCGTAGGCTAAAATAATAAATCTTAAAAGACCTATTGCTTTTAAAGGACTTTCTGGATTTTCTGAGATAAAAAAAGAATTTAAAACAATATATAAATAAATAATTATTAAAAAATAAAAATTGTTATCTTTTAGTAAATAATTGTTTTTCCTGACAAGCAAATCTAATAAAAATAAAATCCCTATTAAAATAATAATAGAGTTACTTAAGAGTGAACCTGCTAATAGAGCTATAGGAATAAGTGCTATTAAAAAAAGATTTAAATCTTCAATTTTATAATTTTTAATTGTCAATAATTTATTCATCTTTCAATAGACCTTATTTATTTTTTGGATTAAAACTACATAAACATTTAAAATATTATTACAATCAAGAACTATTTAAATATGAAAAAACTTATTCTTTTTATGCCTTTTATTGGTGGTGGTGGCGTTGAAAAAAATCTTTTTTTAATTTCAAACTTTTTATCAAAAAAAATCAATAAACTTAGAATTTGTACAATTTCAAGAAAATATGAAAAAAAATTTAACAGTAAAATTAAATTTATTTATCCTAAAAAAAATTATTCAGAAAATTTAAATATAAGAGTTAAATATTTAATATGTCTTTATGAATTATATAAATACCTCAAATCTAACAGGAATTCTGTTGTAATTTCTTTCCAGGCAAATATTTACTGTATTATTATTTGTAAATTATTGAATATCAAAGTTCTAGTTCGAAGTAATTCTTCACCACTTGGCTGGTATCATAATAATCTTAAAAAATTCATCTATCAAAGAGTAATTAAATTAGCTGATAAAGTGATAGTTAATAGTTTAGATTTTAAAAAACAAATGGAAACCAACTTTAATATTAAAGTTGAAAATATATTTAATCCATTAAATGTGAATGAGATTAAAAAAAAATCCAAAGAAAAAATAAATTATAATTTTTTTAACAAAGGATTAAAAATAATTAATATCGGAAGACTTACTGATCAAAAAGATCAAATTACACTTTTAAAATCTATAAACCTTTTAAAAGATAAAATAAAAATAAAATTGTTAATAATTGGAAGTGGTATAGAACAAAATAATTTAAAAAAGTATATTAAAAATAATAATCTAGGTAACTGTGTGAAAATAAAGAAATTTTTGAATAATCCTTATCCATATATTTTAAAATCTGATTTATTTGTACTCTCTTCAAAATATGAAGGTTTACCAAATGTTTTATTGGAAGCTGCTGCGTTAAAGAAATTTATTATTTCCACAAACTGCCCTACTGGTCCAAAGGAAATACTTTTAAATGGAAAGGGAGGACATTTGTTCAATGTTGGAGACTACAAAAAACTATCTAAATTAATCTTATTATTTTTGAAAAATAAAAGTCAATTAAAAAATAAGATTAATTTTACGTATAAAAATCTTGATAGATATGACTTAAATAAAAATCTTATGAAATATTATTTACTAATAATACCTTTTCTAAAATCTTAAAATTTTTGAGGTCAACAACATATAATGGTTTAATAAAGAATATTTTTTACAATTTTTTTTTGCAGCCCTTCTTTTAGAGAAGAAGCTTTTGGAAGATTTAATTTCTAAAAAGTTGTTTAATGCATTAAAAAGAGCATTTTTTTGATTACTTTTAAACAAAATACCACCCTCACCATTACTTAATAGTTCCGAAGGACCATTTTTGCAATTACTGGATATTATAAACAAGTTATTCATTGCGGCTTCAATCAATACAAAACCAGGGTCTTCCCATAATGAAGAAAGTATAAAAGACTCAGCATTTTTCATGTGTAAATTAATTTTCTTTGTATAACCTTTTAAAAAAACTCTATTATTAATTTTTCTTTTATCTATTTGTTTTTGAAGTTTTAGCCTATCTTCACCTTCTCCAAAAATATAAAGATCATAGTCAAAATTGATTTTTGTAAATTCATAAAATTCATCAATTAAGTAACTAAAGTTTTTTTGATAAGTTAGTCTACCGACGGAGATAAAATATTTTCTTATAGGTAATTCATTTTTTTTTAGTAAAACTCGCTTAAAATCACTTACTTTAATTATGGGGTCTGGTAAAAAAAAAATATTTCTTTCTAAAAAAATTTTATTCAAAATTAATTGTTTTTTCAAATCTTCTGATGGACACGTAACTTTGAATATATTTTTCGATGAAATTTTCCAAATAATTTTACGAAATATTGTTAATTTAGGAAATCCAGAGATCCTTAATATAATTTTTGATTCACTTTTTTTTAAAAAATTTATAAAAAGTGGTAAAAATGTTAATAAATGAATTATTAAAAAACTTGGTTTTTTTTTAAGCAATAATCTCGTTAATGGTACGAAAGATAAAAGAAAAATTACCATATAAGAAAATCTACTCTTTAAAAACCCAGTTTTTGGTAAAAATTTAAAATAGTCAAAACCTAGATTTATTAATTCTACATTATTTTTTTTTAACAATTCATCTTCGGATGACCACTCACCACAAGAATTTATTATTTTTACAGAATATTGGTTTTGAGAGTATTTTGCTAATGATATTGCTGAATTAATAGTCGATTTATACGTTCCTACTTTTGTTAAACATGGGGACCAATAATAAACTTCTTTCATAATTTATTTATTTAATATTAATACCTTTAAAATTTAAAATAAAACTCATAAATTTTGTAAATAGGTAATCTATATTTAATTTAAATAATATTTTTTTTTTTAAAGAAATAGTTTTTAAATAATCAAATGCTTCAGATCTTCTCAACCACCATTTTTTTGAATATTTTGGAATTTTAGAGGTAATGCCAAAATAATCATAATTATAATTTGTTAATCTTTTTTTTAATATATTGTATTCATTTAGATAAAAGTTAAAGAAAATATTGACTCTTGCATCTATCTCCAAATTTTCATAATTTTTTAATTCAATATTTTGAAAAAATAATCTTAAAAAATCTCTTTTTACCGAAATACAGCTAGTAGGGAATATTGTAGGCCAAACTCTATTGTTTGCAATTTTTGAAATCTTAAAATTATTTCCTTTTGCTACAATGGGTAAGTTATATAAAACTTTTTTTCCCTTATTTAATGCAAAATATCTATTAATCTCAAAGAGTTTATTTTTTTTAAAACAATCATCAGCATCCATTAAACAAATTATTTTACCTTTTGATTTGAAAAAAGCTTTTTTTAAACCATTAATTTGATTAAGCGCAGAAGAATTATATAATTTTTTTTTATTTATAATAAGTTTCATTTTTTTGAATTTTTTTATGATCTTTAGAGAATTATCAGTTGAGGCATCATCAAAAATAATTACTTCGTAGTTTTTATAATTTTGAAGCTGAACACTTTTTAAACTTTTTTCTAAAAATTTTGATTTGTTATAATTTGTTATTAAGATTGATATTAAATTATACTTCATTATTTTAAAATTTTCTTGTATACTTCAGACGTATCTAAGGCACATCTTTTCCAGGTCAATTGTTTAATTATTATTTTACTTTGTTTGGACAATTTTTTTTGCTCAGTTTTTGATTTGAGAATTCTTTCAATTCCATTTTTAATACTTCTTCTATTTGTTGCTTTTACATACCTGCAACTTTTTTTGTAGATTTCTCTGAATACTGCTATGTCACTACAAAGAACGGGACAATCCATTCTCAATGCCTCAAGAAGAGTGAGTCCAAAACCCTCATAATCACTTAATGAAACATACAAACTTGCATTTCTATAAAAACTCAATAGCTTCGTATCATCTCCCTCCTCATATTTAATATTTCTTTTTATATTTAATTTTTCTAAATTTTTAATTTCATTATCATTGAATTTACCACCCCCGTAACAAACAATTTTATAATTTTTAATAAGATATTTAGACTCACTGAAAGCATTTATCAAATTATTGAAATTTTTATATCTACTTCTACTACCTACATATAATATATATTTTTCTCTTTTCCTTAAAATTTTTTTTTTTGACTCAGGTCCTCCTAAATAAATTACAGAAATTTTTTTTTTTTTAATTTTATATATTTTTATTAAATCTTTTTTTGTTTCTTTTGAAATACAAATAATGTGTTTAGCATTTGTGAGCAATTCTTTTTTTTCAAATTGATTTTGCTGATACTTTAATTTTTCATGAATTAAATCATAAACAGTCAGTACATAAGGTATGTCTATAAAACGAGCAAGTGTTTTATTAAAATAAGAAAAATGTAAAATATCAGGTTTATTTATTTTAATAAAAATTAAGGTTAATAAATTATTAATTAAGAAAAAAATTTTTCTACAAAATCTTGGAATTTTTTTAAACTTAAAATAGAAAATTATATTTTTTTTTTTGTTCTTTAAATAATAATTGATTGATATCGGTGAAAAAATTTTTGACGACACTTTACATCTTAGAAGATTTTCATTTAATTGAGTTATATATTTAGAGACACCACCTACTTTCTGATGTAAAAAAATACTACTTTCAAAAAGTACTTTTATCATATTTTAGAAAATAAGATTTTCAATTTTTTTAAATTTTTTGAATTTATAAAATTTTAACAATTTCGATATGTTTGCGACCAAATATGTTGTTTTTTTGTTATCATCGAATATAATTTTTTTTTTGTATCTTTTGGCTATAATTTTTGCGATATCTTTTAAATAAATTCCATTACCACTTCCTAAATTTAAAATCCCATTAAATCTTTTTTTTAACAGAACAAAAATGATCCTGGATATATCCTCCATAGATATAAAATCACGATAATGATTTAAATTTTTCAATAAAATTTTTTCTTTTGAATTTCTAATTTTATATTTTAAATCCGGAACCAAATAATTTTTTTTTTGGTCCTTATTTGTTGTGCTAAAAATTCTTCCTATACAATATTTAATCTTTGCGAACTCAAATTTTTGTTTTATGTATTTTTCAGCCAATAGCTTTGTTTTCCCATAATATGAAATTGGTTTTTTTAATGATATTTCTGAAATTTTTCTATTAGATGATTTATAAACATGAGATGTTGAGGCAAAAAAAAACCAGTTTATTCTTTTTTTAATACATGCATCTACTAAGTTTTTTGTTCCAGTAAAATTAACTGACTTGGCTTTATTTGGATTTTTAATTACTTCTTTAATAGGAACTATTGCTGCCAAATGTATCACAACATCAAAATTATTCTTATCAACCCATTTAAAAACTTTATTTCTATCTCTAATATCATCTTTGAATATATTAAAAATAAATTTTTTGTTTTTTTTTAGTATTGTTTTACCTAAACTGCCAGTTGATCCTGTTAAACCAATTTTTTTTTTCATTAATTCTGCACTTTATCAATAAGAGATTTTTTTGTATAAAAATTTTTTTCACTTATACTTGAATAATTAATTCTATTATTCAGTAAACCTAAAAAACTATCTATACTTTTTAAGTAAACCAATTTTGATATTAAATGAGCACTATAGTAAAATAAAAAAAATGGAAGCTTTATTTTAATTTTTTGGGTTTTACTTAATCTAATTAAATCAATGAAGAAAATTTTTTTCTTATTAAAAACATTGTAAATTTTTGTATGATCTTTTTTTTTTAATATCTTATTTATGATGAAACTTAATTCATCGACCGAAACACTATATATGAAATTAGATTTTTTTTCAAAATATGGTAAAACCGGTAAATAAGAAATTATTTTTTTAAGTAAAGATAATTTTTTATCTAATTTGTAACCAAATATAAGACCTGGTCTAATAATAATTATTTCGTTTTTTAAACAAAACTTTTCTATTTTGAATTTAGTTTTTCCATAAATTGACTCAGCATTTCTATGAGATGATAAACTAGAAATAAAAACTTTTTTTTTAATCTTATTTTTAATGGCATTTTTAAATAATTTTTTAGTTCCTTTAAAATTTACTTCAAGACTTTTGGAAGAGTAATTATGAGCCAAGTGGATCAAAACATCAATTTTTTTATTTCTAAAGTTAAATGGAGTCTCATTTTTTAAATTAAATTTTTTTTTTCTATTTATTTCTAATATTTCATAACCTGCATCTTTAAAGAATTTAGCTAAAAATATGCCAAGAAAACAATTTGACCCTGTAATAGCAATTTTCATTTTTAAATTTTTTTATATATGTCTGAAATAATTTCATTAGAAATTGGCCCAGGGAATTTCTGCTCTACCGATGCCATTCCAATGCAAACTATATTTTTATTAATTTTTTTGAGAAATTTGTCAATTTTCTCACCATTTATTAACATGTTACAATAGTGAATTGAGTCACCAAAATTTGAACTAGAGGTTTTACTCACCTTAATAATACCGTTTTTTAAAAAAAAATTGCATTTTCTTTTTTTTTTATAAAAATTTTGATCAATTACAATGGGAATATATTTAAAAATTTTTAAGAAGGAAGAGTAATATTGTATACCTAATAGATGGCCTAAAGCTCTTGATAAACTATACCTTACAGTTGTGAATACATCTTTATTGAAACGAGATTGAGAAAAATTAAATTTAAATTTATGCTCAAACTCGAATAGTGATATTTTGTCACCATCTTTTAAATATCCAGATCTAAATAATAAATCAATTAATTGAACTAATCCCACACCAAGAATTAATTTGTTTACAAAAAATTTTTTTTTTTTATTTCTATAGTCCAAAAATTCAAGAATTATTTTTTTTTTTATTGATCGAAATTTATACAAATAACCATTTGTTAAATCTTTACTTAAATTTCGAGCATCAAAAATTTTATTATCTTTGTTTTGAATTTGATAAATAAACTTATTATTTGAAACAGTCCCGGTTAAATCAATATCTAATTTTTTTAGGCTAATCTTTTTTTTATTTAGAATCTTTAAAAAACTTATTGGTAATTTCTTAATATTAATGTTGCCCCCCCATATATTGCTTTTACCACCAAAGGAAATTCTGTCATGTAATCTCACTTTTTTCAGATTAAACTTTAAATGACCAAACGACATGCTTTTAAAAGAAAATAGTTTATTTATGACTAAAGATTTTCTTTTAAAAGAATTTTTAGCGATTAGTTGAAAATTATTTTTTGTACCAATTATTTTAAATTTTTCTTTTGTCAATAATTTATACATTACTGCAGAAAATCCTGCACCTATTATCACTTTCTTTCTCATTTATTTTTTAAAGTTAATATAAATTTTTTTCTAAGAAATTTCATATCTTCAATATATCCAAAATCGGTTACATTAAATCTTTTTTTTATAAATTTTTTTTGCTTTAAATCATGTTTATAATAATTTGTTTTTAAATACTTTATTCTAAGAATTAATTTTAAAGACTCAAAAAATTTTCTTATGTTAATAAATGGTAGGAGAAAAAACTCTACTATTCTAAAATTCACTGGATGATCATTTATAAAAACTATTATTTCTTTTTTATTATATCTTTTTGAGATTTCAGAAAATAATTCCTCTAATTCAAGATTGTTCATATATTGAATTACAGAAGATATTAAAATTATATTGATATTTTTTTTGAATACTTCTTTCTTATTAAAATTAATTGAAATATTTTTATTCTTAGAATATTTTTTTTTTAAATAGGGAATTAATTTTTTATTTTTATCAAATAATATTATATTATTAATTATTTTTATTTGTTCAAATTCCCAAAAACCTATACCACAACCAAAGTCTAAAATATTTAGCTTCTTTAATCGAAATTTTTTTTTTATCTTTAAAATATCTTTAAAATCCAATAAAACATATTTATAATCAAATATATGCATCGTTTATTTATATAATAAAAGTAATGAACATGATCATTAAAAATAAAATTCCGTATATTTTAATATTTGTTGGTTTGATTTATTCAGTCTCAATCTCCATATTTAATACACTAAAATATGATGCTTATCGTGTTAATAGTGTGGGTACTGAAACTCATTCGATAATTAGAACTGATGTTTCACAATATTGGCGATCAGCTCACGAATTTAAAACTGATTTAGAGAATGGCACAGATTTATTCAAGGCCGGAGGAGAAAATAGAGCAATTTATTTATATCCCAAAATTATCGGATCGTACTTTATGGTAATTGGTCAACAAATAATGGATGAAAAAAATATGTTTGTGCTTAATAATTATAAGTTTGGAATTCCTATACTTCAATCAATATTTTATTATTCACTATTAACACTTTTATATTTTAAATTGAAGAATTTGTTTAATCAAAGAGTGACGATTTTTATCATTGGTTTTCTATCTTTAGAACCAACTATTATACAATTTCATGGATCTTACTGGACTGAGTCAATTTACTTTTCATTTCTATTATTAATTTTGATTTTATTATTAGATTTAAATAAAAATTTAAGAAATTTATTTTTCTTGGGCCTTATTGTTGGGGTGAGTTTTTTACAAAGAAATGTCTCTATGTATTTAATTATACCGATATTAATCTATATAATTTTATGCTTTAGAAAAAACTCATTTTTACCATTATTAACTTGCTTTAGTGGGTACATCATTATTGTATTGTTGCTGGGTTATGCGAATTATGTAAGGTCTGGCATATATTATATCACTCCATGGGATCAAAAAGATGCACCTTTTGTTAAAATGGCTCATAAACTTAATAATGAAACAGATGAGATAAAATATGAAAAACTTAATAAATGGATTTCCAAAAATAATCTAAGTTATGAAAATGAATTTGATCGAAGAAAAATTGCAGATTATCAACATGAATATTTTAAAGATGCTTTGAAAAAAAACTTTTTTCATTTTTTACAAATTCATGCTTGGAAATCTTTACAATCATTAATTTTAGATCCATTTACAATTCAAAATGAATATACTTCAGATAAAACTATCCATCATTATTGGGAAAAATATTCTTATCAATTTAAATATAGGATACCTTATACTATAATTATATATTTTATTGTATTTGTAGGTTTTATAAGAATGTTTAAAAAAGATAATATTAATAAAAATTTACCTTTTCTAATCTTCATAATGATTTCCTTCTACACAGTTATTCTTGGTTGGGTTGGGGTCCCAAGATACTTAGTGCCTAATTTATTTTTTTTATCTTTTTGCTTTGGGGTTGGGTTAGACGACCTAATAAAATACATCAATAACTTTAAAATTAAAAAAAAATGAATTCAATTTTTATTCTATCTCATCAAGATGATGAGATTGGTGTTTTTGAAAATATCAATCGATCGATTAGAAATAAGGAGAATGTGACAATTTTTTATATGACTAGTGGAAAAATTAATAAATCCATTTCAAAGATAAAAAAAATTGGTAGAGATAAAGAAAGTTTACGCGTATTAACAAGACTTGGTATTAAAGAAAAAAATGTATTTTTTTTTGGAAGAATAAATAATATTAGAACATGTGCACTACATAAAAACTTGGGTCTTGCTTATGCAAAAATGCATAATTATCTAAAAAATGTTAAGGGAAATATTAAAATATATACTCATGCTTATGAGGGTGGAAATGAGGACCATGACGCATGCAATATACTAGTTTTAAAACTCTTAAGAAAAGTGAAAAACATCAAATTAGCCTATCAGTTTCCTTTTTATAATTCTTGCTCATCCCTTTTTTTTTACTCAGTTCAAAAACCCCTTAAAATTAACGGCAAATCAATTAAAATTAGAGTTAGTTTCAATAATAAGATTAAATATATTAAGTATTTATTTTTTTATAAATCTCAAATTAAAGTATGGGTAGGTCTTTATCCTTTTTTAATTTTTAATTTTCTAACTAGAAATTTTTATTATTTACAAGAAATTAATAAAAATTTTTTAGTTAAACGACCTCACGATGGAAAGTTATTGTATGAAAAATTTAGAGATTCAAAATTTCAAAATTTAAAATTGAATTTTTTAAATTTTTTAAGGTAAATTTTTATTTGTTTTCCAAGATTGAAAGTTTTTTTTCAAATTCTCGTATCTTTTTATTATGTTTTGTAACGACACTAGATAAATGTAATAAAATTGCCCCTAGTCCAAATATTGCTACAACCAAAACGCCAATAGGAGAAAACTCGATACCTAAAAAATTAGATATAGTATCAACTATTTTTGGAGATAAGGATATCATTATAAAAAAGATACCAATTATTATCCATATAAACGAATATAAATGATCAAGATATTTTCGTCTTACAAAAAAAAATATTAATGAAATTAATGCCAATCCGATAATCAAAGCTATAATTCTTGAATGTAAAGAAATCATATCTATTTTCTCAAATTAAAACTTGCAGATGTAATTATTGCTAATAAATTTTTAAACATATACTTAAATGAATTTACGAAATTAAATGATGAAGTTCCAGTTATTCTTGGCCTCATATTTATGAACTTTTCTTGAATACTGTATCCTATTTTTTTGGTTTTACAAATCGCCCCTATTTCTGAATATTCAAAATTTTTATCCTCTATTAACTCCTTGATTAATCTTTTGCTAAATACCTGACATCCAGAGGTACAGTCGGATATATCCACTTTATAAAAAATTTTAAGTAAATTTTTAAGTAATTTAATTCCTAATAACCTCAAATTGTTTGTCTCATAATCTGCTTTTTCTAAAAATCTAGATCCAATTAGTAAATCGATTTTATTTTGAATTGCAAAATTCAAAATATTATTCACATCTTTAACAGGGTGTTGACCATCTCCATCTATTCTAACCAAATAGCTTACTTTTTTATTAAAAGCCTCCAATATTCCTGCTTCTACTGCAAGACTTATCCCAAATGTTTTATCAATAAGAATTGATTTAACATTTTCATCCTTTGCAATGCTAATTGTATTATCTGTTGAATATCCATCTATTACTAGTATCTCTGCATCATTAAAATATTTTTTAATTTCATGTAAAACGTCTTTTATTATTTTTGATTCATTATAGGTCGGAACTATAACGAGAACTTTATCCTCATTCATTTTCTAAATTTGTTAATTTTTTTTTCAACTTTTATTAAATTTTCCATATTTTCTATACTTTCCCAAAATTCTTTAATTTCGTATGCTCCAATTTTAAGTCCCTTTGATAAATAACGTTGAATTAAATCTGGCATAGTAAAATATTTGTTTTTTGGGACTATATCTAAATTATTAGTTTTTTTAATCAGATAAATGCCTGAACTTATATTGTAAAAACTTGTAGGTTTTTCTATAATTTTTTTTACCTTATTCTTTTCAATATCTATTATTCCATAGTTATTTTTATTTTTTTTTCTAACATAGCCAATTACTAGATCATAATTACCTTTTTTTGCAAAATTAAACATTTTTGTAAAATTCAGCTTTGTAAAAATATCTCCATTTATCAAATAAAAATAATCATTTTTCATCACCTCTTTTTTCATAAATTGAATTGGTCCAGCCGTGCCAAGAGGTTTTTTTTCATTTAAATATTTGATTTTAACACCTAATTTTTTTCCTTTATTCAAATATATTTTTATTAATTCAGCTTGATAACCTGTCGAAATTAAGAATTCTTTAAATCCGTATCTTTTAAATGCATTTATTAAATACATCAAAATTGGATTTTGATTTATGGGCATTAGAGGTTTTGGTATTACAAAGCTAAATGGATTGAACCTTTTTCCCTTACCACCTGCAAGGATTAGGACTTTTGTTTTTTTTTTCATATATCAGCAATAATTATTTGTTATAAATATCAAATTTAAATAATTTTTTATTTTCTTTTATCCAGTCCATTGTTTCTATTAATCCTGTCTCAAGGTTAAATTTTGGTTGCCAATTTGTAAATTTTTTAATTTTAGTATTATCACAAACTAACCTATCTACCTCACTTTTAGACGGTCTAATTCTTTCTTTATCTGTTAATACTTCAACTTTTTTGTTTAAAATATTAGATATTTTTTCAACTAAATTTCCTATAGAAATCTCTTCATTCATGCCAATATTCACACTCTCCCCATTTAATTTTTCTTGTCTAGAAATCTCAATAAAGCCATCCACTGTATCTTTTACAAAAGTTAAATCTCTCGTTGCATCAAGATTTCCTAATTTAATTTTTTCTAAACCATTTAAAATTTGTGCACCTATTGTTGGTATAATTGCTCTAGCAGATTGTCTTGGACCATATATATTAAACGGTCTGACAATTTTTATTGGTAAAGCAAAAGATCTAAAGTAACTAATAGCTAAATTATCTGCACCAATCTTAGTTGCCGAATAAGGTGATTGACCAACTTTAGGATGCTCTTCATCTATCGGAGTATATTGAGCTGTTCCATATGTTTCGCTTGTTGAGGTGATAATAATATTTTTAGTATTGAGTAATTTTGCTGATTGCATCACATTGTAGGTTCCCTCTATATTAGTCTTAATATAAGCTAATGGAGATAAATAGGAATACGGTATTCCAATAAGAGCTGCTAGATGAAAAACTTCCTCAACATCTTGCATGGCTGAATAAACAGAGTCAAAATCTCTTATATCTCCAACAACAAATTCAATGTCATTTTTATACTTAGAATTTTCAAGCCAACCCCAATTATTATTTGAGTCATAGTGCATCAGTGCTTTTACTTTATGACCCTCTTCAACCAATTTTTCGGTCAAATGAGATCCTAGGAAACCAGCAGATCCAGTTACTAATATTTTCATCAATAATAAATTTAAATGGTTATTCTTTTAATCATTTCATATATTATTTTTTTAAAATATAAAATTAAAATTTTAATGCTTAAATTATTAAAAAAACAATTTTTAATTCATAAACCAAAAAAAAAACCATTTTTTACTGTTATTACTGTTGTTAAAAATAGTCAAAAAAATATAATTAGAACAATAGATAGTATTGAAAAACAAAATTTTAAAAATTTTGAATATATTGTAATTGATGGTGGATCTGAAGACGAAACAATCAAAAATATCCTAGTCAAAAAAAAAAGGATAAATATTTTTATTTCCAAAAAAGATAAGGGAATTTATGACGCTATGAATAAGGGTATAAAAATATCTAAAGGAAAAATTTTAGTCTTTTTGAACTCAGGTGATAAATTTACTAAAAATGGATTGAAAATTGTTTATAAGAAATATTTAGAAAATCCTAAAGTTGATTTTATTTTTGCAACAGTTAAAAGGCATTATACAAAATCTTCTATTATTAAATCTGGGTTTAATGTTAAAAGATTACTATATAATTTTGACTTCGCGACAAGCCATTCTTCAGGCTTTTTTATTAAAAAAAAATCATTTAAAAAAGTTGGAAATTTTAATTTAAAATATAGATGCTCGTCAGATTATGACCTTTATTACAGAACGATATTACATCACAAAATGATTGGAAATTTTACTAAACGAAATCAATTAGTGGGTATTGTAAAATCAGGGGGTTATTCAAGTAAATTAAGCTTTATGGATCACTTACTTGAAGAAACAAGAATTAGATTTGACAATAATCAAAATGTTTTTATTGTTATTTTAATTTTTATAAACGCTTTAATAAAAAAATTATTTAAATAATTTTGATATTTTTGAATATGATTAATCACCTAAAAAAACTTAAAAAAACATATATATGGGAGTTATTTATAACTCATATTTTTTATATTTTTTATAGTTTAATTTGGACTTATATTATAAATTTTAAAGCTAAATTTCTCAAAATACTATGGTTTAAAAAAAAAAGAGAATTTTATAATTTAAATCAAAATGATAAATTAATTATATCAGATGAGCAAAAGTTTAAAGAAATATCAGAAATTATAAAATCAGAAATAATAGAATCTTTACCAGATCTAAAAAATAAAATAGTTTCTAAAAAATACTCAGAACAGATAAAGAAAGAAAATTTAGCTTCAGGAGAAATTCCGTACGTAATTGAATTTTATGATCAAATAAGTGATAACTTGAAAAAAAAAATAGTTGAATTTGCTAGCTCAGAAAAAATGGTTAGTACAGCTGCGAATTATATGGGTATTTTTCCAATGATAACAAGAATTCAACTTTCTTTAAATATACCAAGAAAAGACTCTGATTTAAGATCTGCAATGCTTTGGCATAAAGATGAGTTTGGTTTTAAAAATTTAGATTTTTTTATGACCGTTTTTGATCTTGATGATGATAATGGCCCTTTTTATTGTGTTAAAAAAAAATTAAAGCTGGAGTTTTTAAAAGTCTGAATAGCAAAAGAAATAAGATTGGTGAACGAAGAAAAATTGATTTAGAGGATTTCGAAGATATTACTAATACCCATGGAGAAACAAAATTAATTGGAAGTAGTGGAACAGCAATTTTTGTTGATAGTTTTTCAACTTATCATAGAGGGGGTTTTTGTAAATTAAAAGACAGACTTATGCTTAGAATTTGTTATCAATCTCATGATGTTTTAAATGAAAGTTATAAAGAGAGTAAAAACGAGTTTTTATTTGACAAACAAATTAGATTAGATGAAACAAAAGATGTATTTAAAAAATATCTCTACTTTAATAATAAAGGTAAGTTTATTAAACTTATCTCTAATAGTCTTATAAAATTTTATAGATTAATTGAATTTAAGTATAATTAGATTTAGATAACCATTCTTTGGAAAAAATTTCTTCAAATTCTCTCAAAAATTTAATCTTATTATTTTTAGTATCATATATCTGAAGATTTTTAATCTCCTCAAAATTTTCTAAATTATTTTTAAAAGTCAATTTGTAATCTTTGTCCCTTCCTTCTCTTATATTTGATGGAAAATACTCTTTTTCTTCAATTATATTTTGAAAAATATCTGAGTAATCATTTCTTATAAAAAATGCATTTATACCATTTGAGTTAGTTCCAAGAAGTTCATATCCCTTATCTTTCAATAGATCTATCATGGCTTTAATTGATGCCCCAAAGTATAAATTTGAGTTATGTTTTTCAAACCGATTAAAATCTTTATCATAAGGAACTGTAATCCCATGAAGATCACCAAATAAAGAATTGTACTCACAAACAATTATCTTTGGTTTTAAAATATTAAGCTCTTTAAGTAGCCAATAATCAATACCATCTACATCGATACTCAATAATCCTATATTTGTCTCACTTATATTTTTTTTTAGTTCAGTGTTGATATTTTCTCGATTTAAATATGTGTTAATTACTTTTAAATTATGTTGCCAATAAATTTTTTGTCTTTTTATTAATTGAGATGATTCTTTAGATCCCTCAAAAAGATAACCTTTCCAATTCCTAGATTTTAGCAAAAATCTAGTATTTGACTCCCAATAATCCTCTGTCCCTATTTCTACAAAAATATTTTCAATGTTTTGCATTTTGTCAATTATCCAACTCAAAATACCGTCTTCACCATTTTGAGAAAAGACTGAAAATTCTATTTCTTTTAAAAATTTAATCTTTCTTTTTCTCAAATTATTTTGCTCCAGAATTTTACCATTCAAAAAAATTTTTTTTTCTGAAAAATCTGGCTTTTTCAAAATTTTCTTATTAATTAAAATATTAAAAATATTTTTAAATTGTTTAAAACTATACAAAATTTTATTAAATAATTTTACCATTATGAATATTTATTAATTTATTTGAATGTTTAACATTTTCTTTATTATGGGTTATTGAGATAACTGTTTTTTCTTTACAATAGTCATAAAATTTATCTAAAATTTTATTTTCAGTTTCAGAATCTAGCGAGTTAGTAGCTTCATCTAAAATTATTAAATCAAAATCTCTGTATAAAGCTCTGGCTAGACCCAATCTCTGTGACTGACCACCTGATATTTTTGCACCCTTTTCGCCTACATTTGTATTATGCTTATCTGGTAAAGAATTTACAAAATCGTAAAGATCAACAATTTTGAGTATTCTATCAATTTTTTTTGTATCAATTTTTTTATTTTCACCAAAAGTTATATTTTTAACAATACTTTCGTCAGAAAGATAAATATTTTGTGGAACATATGAAATTTTTTTCATCCAAAAACGGACATTATCTTTATTCAATAAAACTTCATCAATTACTACATTTCCTGAGGTTGGTTGAATCAAGCCTGTTAAAAGATTTATGAGAGTAGTTTTTCCACTTCCAGTTTCACCAGTAATTGAAATTTTATCTCTCTTTTGTATTTCAAAATTTAAATTATTAAGTACGAATGAATTTGTAGTGGGATATTTAAATGATAAATTTTTTAATTTTATTTTTGAATTAAAGAAAATTTCATTATCGTTACTGAGGATATTATTTTCACTTTTTAAATTTAATTCACTATAGATTACATCTATCACAGGAGCATTAAACTTAATAAGTTGCACGTTTGAAATAATACTAGTCACAGATGGTAAAAGCTTTGTAATTGCAGCAGCAAAAACTCCAATTATAACTATTATTTCTGAAATATCTTTTTGGATCTTAAGTAAATAAAAAATTAATATAATGAATGTAGATACACCGATAAATTCCAATATTCCTTTTGGCAGTTGATTTAGTGTGTCCCTATTTCTTGTAGCTTTTGAAAATTTGATATTGTTTTTACTGTAATTACCTAAAAAAAATTTTTGTGCACCAAAAATGATAATCTCTCTGATACCAAAAAAACTTTGTTGCATATCTTTAATTACTTCACCTGCAAATTGTTGTCTTATTTTGCCCCACTCTTTAATTTTTTTATTTGTTAAATAAAAAAACAGCATTCCAAAAAAAAATAAAACTGACAGTGAAATTAAAGCTACTTTTGGATTATAAATTATTAATAAAGTTGCTAATGATATAAAAACTAAAAAATCAGAAAAAAGTTTTAAAATTGATTTAATTATATTGTTACAGAATAGGCTTGCCTCTGAACCAACATTTCTAATTAAAGTAGATGAATTATTTTTTATATGAAATGTAAAATTCATATAAAGATAATTTTTAAGAATATTGTCAGAAACTCTTACAAATAATTTTTGGCTAAAATTATTTCTGTAAAATACAAGTAAACTTTGAATAATAAATTTTGAAAAAAATACAATAAACATCACAATTAAAATAATTACTATTATTTTATCATCTTCTAAGTTTACAAAATTTTGTACAAATGTATTGGTATAATCAATGCCTGATAAAAGCGTTAACAAAGGGATGATAAGCGCTATCCCTAAAAAGTCAAAACTGGCAGATAATATGGTTAAAAATAATAATATTGATAATTTTAAAATATCTCTTCGATCCAATGGATATAAAATTTTTTTTATTAATTCTTTCAAATTATCCTTTTATATTAAAAATATTATCACTTAAAATTTGTAATGCTTTTTGAGCTTGAAGCGTATTCATTTTAAGACCATTAAAATATTTAATTCTGTTTTTTTTACAAAGTTTACTTAATCGATTTTTTTTTGGTTTATACACTATATCAAAAATAGTTGAATTTTTTTTCATCTTTTTTAATTCATTTTGATCTATTGGAGTTCTGCTTATATAATTTTTTTTTAGATTACTTCCAAGAGGACTGGCATTAATAAATAAATTAGTTTGACATAAGTCTACTGAGTCAATTTTTTTTTTTTAATTTAACATTTTTTGTTTTAAGTTTTCTTTTTTTTGACGAAATAACAATTATTTTACTTTTTTTATATTTTTTAGAAAAATAGTTGCATATTGCACTTCCAGCACCTCCATAACCATAGATTATAATTTTATCCTTTTTAATTTTTTTTACAGTTTCATAGGCACCATATACATCAGTATTAAACCCTTTAATTTTATTTTTTTTTTTAATTATAAGATTAATTGATTTCGATAATTTTGCTGAGTCGTCTAAAATATCTGCATGCTTAAATATACTTTTTTTGTACGGCATAGTAACTGCTGAAGCAAAGAAATTCTTATCTTTCTTTAAACTCAGTATCAATTTATCAAATTTTTTTGGTAATACATCTATGCCCTTCATTTTTATTTTAAGTTTTTTTTTTTTAAAATATGATTTCCAAATAGGTATTGATCTTGGATTTTTTAATGGATGACCTATAATTGAACAATACATATTTAGGTAATTTATATTATTTTTCTTTTTAATAACTTAGAAAGTTTTTTAGTTTTTATATGTAATTTTTTAAATTCCTTAAAATTAAGTGGTTGAAGAGGATCTACTGCAGATTTTTTTGGATTTGGGTGTGTTTCAATAATAAGTCCATCACAACCAGCAGCAATTGAACCTAATGCTAAAGGTGGAACCCACTTAGCCCAAAAAGATGCATGACTTGGATCTGAAATAATTGGAAATTTTGTTAAATCTTTTAATGCTACTATTGCTGGAATATCTAAAATAAATCTAGATGTCTCTTTATGAGTATGTGGTGCCACTATTCCTCTTTCACACAATATTAATTTTTCATTCCCTTCTACAAGAATATGTTCTGCAGCTCCCAACATGTCTCTAAGACTAGCTCCAAAATGTCTTTTAAGAATAATTGGTTTAAATGTTTTCGCACATTCAGCCAACAATTCTAGATTTTGCATATTTCTAGAACCAATTTGTAAAATATCAGCTGTATCATTTATTCTATCAAGATACTTTATTTCGGTAACTTCTGTGACTATCTTCATGCCTGTATATTTTTTAACCTCATCTAACCAATTCATTCCATCTGATTTGGTCTCTAAATATTTTTTTGACCTATAAGGAAATGTGAGAGGTTTGTACGCATGTCCTCTCAAAATTTTAACACCTAAGGATTTTAAAAACTTAGCAACTTTGAAAATTAATTCTCTACTTTCAACACCATTGGGTCCTGCTATAATGGGAATATTCTTTTTTGAAAATACAACCCCACCGCCAAGATTAATTATTTTGACGTTCTTTGAAACAGATTTTGGTATCTTATATTTTAAATCATCTTTTGAAATATCTTTTGTAGGATTCTTGTTTGATAATTTTTTTTTATAGATAGCTTTATTCATTTTTACCTAGGATACTTTCTTTATCTTTTATTTTATGAAACTCATTTTTTTTATTTAATATTGAATTATAAATTGAATGTATTACTTTTAGAATATACAGATTATTTTCAATCTCAATACTGGATGTTGATTTATTACACTTTTTATCCAAGAACTCAGACAAAATTTTTTTGTGACCATTCCCCATTCCACTAACAGGACCTTTTTTATTAGAAAAAATCTCAGAAAATTTTTTTGATCTTATAAAGTTGGTTTTACTCCAATAACTAAATAGGTTTAAACTTAATCCGGTTACTAAACATCTTGATTTTGATCCAATTACATCAATTGCAGATCTGTAATCTTTGTCAGCTCTAGTTGTAGCTTTTAATGATGAAAAAATATTTTTCTTATGTTTAAAATTTATCATAAGGAGATCTTCAGCTTCTAATTTTTTTTTATTAAAATCTGCCATCACTTGAAATTTGACAATTTTACCAAAAATAAAGATTAAAGCATCTAGTAAATGAATTGCTTGATTAGTTAAAACACCTCCATCAGTTTTATAAGAACCTCTCCAACCATTGCTGTAATATTTTTTATCTCTCGACCAAAACATTGTACAATCAACAATTTTTATTTCTCCTATTTTTTTTTTATCAATTATTCTTTTAAGTTCTTTCAGTGCAAAATTGTATCTATTTTGTAAAGCGGTCCAACACTTTAATTTTTTTTTTTTGGAAATTTTTATCAATTCTTTGGCGTGAGATATTCTTAAAACAAATGGTTTTTCAATTAATAAATTTACTTTTTTATTTAATAAATATTTCGCGAATTCAAAATGAACATTGGAAGGTGTTGCAATTATACCATGTGAAATATTTTTATTAACAATATCTTTTAAATTAATCTGTTGATAATGACTGTTCTTTTGAATTTTAGTGTCATTAATAATATATATTTTTTTAACTTTTTTAATTTTTTTAAATAGTTGAAAATAAAATTTTCCAGCTGTACCAAAACCTACAATTACTATATTCATTAATAAAAATATTTTAAAGTTTTTAGTAAAATTTTTTCATGTTTTCTATTTAATTTTGAATTAAATTTATGAATTATAAATTTTGAATTTTTTACTTTTGTGTATTTAGCGTAAAATATATCAGTCACTTTTGAATTAATTCCACTTCCATCAAATCCTATATTTTTAATTAATGAAATAGAAGGATATAAAAATTTTTTTTTATTTAGATAATTGTATAAAATAAAATTAGGTGTCCATAGAGGTTTTTTAAATTTTATTATATTAATAATTTTTTTATAAATTGATGATTTTACTGCATGGGAAAGATTATTATCTTTTTTAATTCTAAATTTTTTATAAGAGTTCCAATTCTTTGATAAAATTCCCCATCCCCAAGGAATAAAATTATCAAAAATTCCAATGTTCATTTTTTTTTCATTATTTGATATTTCAGGAAATTGATAACCACAAACCCCGAAAATTTCATTATTTTTTTCGACTAACTTAAAAGAATATTTCATAAACTGAAAAAAGTTTTTTCTAGGAATGCAGTCATCTTCTAGTACTATTATTTTTTTTGAAATTTTTGAAATTTTATCTAGGGCAGAATTTATAGATTTTTCAATTCCCAAATTTTTTTCTTTTTTAAATATAGAAAATTTAATTTTCGACCCTTTGACCATTTTCATAATTTCTTTTTGTAAAATTTTGTCATTCTCATTTTTTGCTCCATCAATAAAAATGAAGGCATTTTTAATTTTGTAATCTTCAAGACTAATTATCAATCTTTTTAAATGTGATGGCCTATTGTAAGCTATTATTACTAACGCTATATCAATTTTTTTTTTCATAAAATCATATCTTTGACTTTATTCTTTTTCAATATATTCAAACATTCTTCACTTATTTTAAGATCAAATTTATTGTGTATATCGATTCCAGTAATTGAGTCATGATTAACAATCAAATAACAATTTTTACCAATTCTTTTTCCCTTTCTCCAAAATTTTGCTTTTGTTGCACTGGCAAGTCCAGTGTCTTCTCTAAATAACTTGGGGGCAATTTGTCTAGATGTATATGAATTCATCCAATTGAGAACTTTTTTTGGTTTTTTTTTATCTACATGCCAAAAATGCTTATATATTTGATGTACACTGAATGCACTATCATAATTTTTATTTTTTTTTAAAATACTAACTGCAGTTTTAATCCAAGATATTTTTCTAAATATATTGGTTGGTGATAAAAATACACATATATCAAATTTATATCCATAATATGACTCTGCTTGAGCCAGCGCATTTTGTAATGTTTCTTCAGTAGTTGTAAAATCTTTAGCAAATTTTTTAGGTCTTAAAAAAGGAACATCCGCACCATATTTTTTAGCTATAGTCGATATCTTCTTTGAATCTGTACTTACTAAAATTTTATCACACACTTTTGATTTTATTGCAGCTTTAATTGTATAATAAATTAATGGTCTTTTATTAATTAATTGTATATTTTTTGACTTAATTCCTTTTGAACCTGCTCTAGCAGGTATTATACATATAACTTTATTGTTCATTAATTAAATATTCTATCTAAATTTTTTTTATAATCTTTAAATCCACCATTCACCATACAGGTTTCAAGTTCTTTATTTATTATTTCAAAAACTCTTTTTACTCCTATTTTTCCATCACAAATTAAACCATAAATTGCTGGTCTTCCCAATCCAACAATATCAGCCCCTAGAATTAAGTATTTTAATACATCAGAACCTTTCATAATTCCTCCATCTGCTATAATTTTAATTTTTTTTGAAAAATTAATCTTATTTAAATTTTTAAGAGCTTCAGTTGTAGAGATTCCAGAATTAAACATTCTACCTCCGTGATTAGAAATCCATACACCATCAACTTTATGTTTCATGCATTTTTTAAAATCATCATTTGTTAGAATACCCTTAACTATTATGGGCAATTTTGTATTTTTTTTTATAAACGATATCAATTCCCACCCATAAGTTTTTGCCATATCTGGATCAGGTGAAATTTTATTTGTTCTTCTACCAACATTTCTTGCATCATAAAATTGTTCTCTATCCCTATATCTATGAGATCGTACATTTGCATCTACACAAATAGCAATACATAAACATTTGTTAGACTCAGCATCTTTAATTTGTCTTTGAATCCACTTTTTATCTCCAAAAGGAAATATGGTCCAACCAATTAAAGCATCTGGGTTTTTTTTTCTTATATCTTTTAACGAAATTCGACCTTGAGTACTAAAAAAAGAAATTGTATTAGATGACTTAACTCCTTTACACATTTCAATTTCTCCATCTCTGTGAAATTGTGTCTGATGTCCCATTGGACTTAAAACTATTGGTGAATTGATTTTTTTTCCAAAAAAATCAGTCTTTAAATTTATGTCCTTAATTTTGTTTAGATGCGCAGGTTTCAATTTTATTTTTTGTAAATCTAAAAAGTTTTGATTTTTTGTAAAATCATCTTCAACGCCTGTCTCAAGCCATTGAAAAATTTTATTGTTTATTTTTTTTTTTGAATATTCTAAGGCTTGTCGAATTGTAACGAATTTTTTGTATTTCATTAAATAAGGTTTAAGTAATAAGAAGTTAAAATTATACTATATTTATTAGTTTGTAAAAGAATTTTATGAATTTGATGAATGATTTGTTTTATCGAAATAATTGATCAATTATAATCGGCATCGTAAGGTATTGCAAAAGATTTTGATTTTTTATTACTTATGTATGGAACTTTATTAAAAGGATGAAAAGTTGATAGCAAAGTCCATCTCAGACCACTGCTTTTATATGGAGTCGATCCATGAAAAACTAAAGTTTTAAAAATTAAAGCATCACCAGCATTCATTTTTGGGAAAAAAAGATTCTTTTTATCAAATAATTTTTTTACAATTTCATTATCATATTTTTTTTTTTCAGTTCCTTTTAAAATCTTTTCAACAATACCCACTTTGTGTTTTTCTGCTGGTAATTTTGAGTCTTTATAAATTAAATGACCATATTTATGAGATTTAGGAATAACACATAGTGATCCAGTTTTCTTATTAACTTTTACTAGTGGTATCCAAATTAAACCAAAATCATTCGAAATATTATTTAGTTCTTGATGGAGGGGTAGATTGTGTGGATCTGATTTGTGATCAAGTCTAAGACGTTGTCCAGTTATGAAGATTGTATTTATTTTTAGAATTTTTTTCATCATGTTTATCATTTTATCAGAAAATACAATTGAGTTACTACTATCAATTAATTTTATAGCATCATAAAAATGCGATTTTAAAGTTTTATTATTCTTTTTTAAAATCAAATATTTTTCTTCAAGTGAACTTTTTTTTGAAAAATTGATTTTGTTAGAGACCAAGATATGGTCCATAATGGTATTTAGTTGCTTATAAATTAAGTTTATTTTTTTTTTTTGAACAAAGTTTTTAACAATTATAAAACCATCTTCATTAAATTTTTTAATTGTTTTTTTTGTAATCATCGATATTAAATTAGTTAATTATTATGAAAAATCAATGTTTTATACATAAAACTAAACCTTTAATTCTTTTTAACGAAACTCTTGATTTATTTTTTTTTGGTAAGAGAAAAATTTCGTTTGGTATATGTCGATCTTGTGGACTAATTTTTCAATCTGAGTCTATTGAACAATCAAAAATGATTAAAAGTTACAAAGAAATGGTAACCTACGTTGATAATTTAACAAAACCATCAAAAAGTAAAATGAAGACCGTCAAAAGACATATTGGATTAGTAAAATCTTGTTTCTCTGAATTTCCAAAAAAAATATTAGAGGTAAGTTCTATGAATTCATATAACTTAAAGCAATTTAAAAAATTAGGATCTAATAAAATTGTTTCACTTGAGCCTAGTAAAAGGATTGCAAAACTACTTAAACTTGAGGGTATTAAAGTTCATAATACCACAATAGAAAAACTTAAAACTAAAGACAAGTATGATTTAATTATTCTAAGTCATGTATTAGAACATCTCTATGACCCAATTAAAGCAATCAAACAGTGTTTTAAAATTCAAAACGTTAATCAAAAAATTTTAGTTGAAATACCTTTATTCGAACAAGTTCAAAATTATTCAGTTGGTGCTTTTCAAATTGAACATTTACATTATTTTTCAGAAGCCAATATTATTGAAGTAATTACAAGAGGGGGATATACAATTGATAAAGTTCAAAAAATTTTTACTGAAATTGAGGCACCTATTATTGCAATAATAGCAAGCAAAAAATCAAAAAAAAAAATAGTAATTTCAAATGATTTTCAAAAACAATTATTAAATTTCAAAATTTATAAAAAACAGGCAATGTCTGGTTGGAAAAAAATTAACAATGAATTTAATAAAATTAACAAAAAAAAACCATTATACCTTTATGGAGCTGGTTGGTTCGCTAGTCAGCTATTATTTTATATTAAAGTGTTTAAAAATTTTAAAAATTTTAAAGG
>MDTG01173648.1_pt1 | contig 32062 bp, 30 predicted proteins | sample 811421 | NCBI WGS metagenome assembly MDTG01 (sample SAMN05326645, study PRJNA326480) | marine metagenome | isolation source: seawater | place: Pacific Ocean: South East | collected 2011
CCGGAGTGAGCCAAATGAAAACCATCATCGAACCTTTCCGCATCAAATCGGTCGAACCGATCCGCATGACCACGCGTGAGGAGCGCGCGGACCTGCTGAAGGCGGCGAAGTACAATCTCTTCAAACTGCATTCAGACGATGTGATCATCGACCTCCTAACCGACAGCGGCACCTCGGCCATGAGCGCGGCGCAATGGGGCGCGGTGATGACCGGCGACGAGAGCTATGCCGGCGCGCCGAGCTTCTACCGGTTCGAGGCCGCGGTCCGTGACCTGATGGATTTCAAACACATCATCCCGACCCACCAGGGCCGCGCCGCTGAACACCTCTTGTTCAACCTGATCGCCAAGCCTGGCCACATCATCCCTTCCAACACCCATTTCGACACGACCCGCGGCAATATCGAGGCTGCGGGCGCCGAAGCGGTGGACCTGCCGGTTGCGGAAGGCAAGGTCCCTTCCCTCGATCATCCGTTCAAGGGCAATATGGACCTCGACGCGCTGGAGGCCCTGCTCCGTGAAAAGCGTGACGCAGTTCCGGCCGTGATGATGACCATCACGAACAATGCCGGCGGCGGCCAGCCGGCGAGCCTCGAAAACATCCGCGCCGCTGCACAGATTGCCCAGCACTATCGCAAGCCCTTCTTCATCGATGGTTGCCGCTTCGCCGAGAACGCCTGGTTCATCAAGCTGCGCGAGCCCGGCCAGCAGGACCGCAGCATCAAGGCGATCATCCACGACATCTTCGAAGTTGCCGACGGGATGACCATGAGCGCCAAGAAAGATGCCTTCGCCAATATCGGCGGCTGGCTGGCGGTCCGAGACGATGCGCTGGCCGAACGCGCCCGCACCCTTCTGATCCAGACCGAGGGCTTCCCCACTTATGGCGGCCTCGCCGGGCGGGACCTTGATGCCATCGCACAGGGTCTCTCCGAAATCATCGATGAGGATTACCTGCGCTACCGGGTACGGACGAATGCCTATATCGCTGAGCGGCTGGACGCGATGGGTGTGCCGGTGGTGAAACCGGCGGGCGGCCATGCCGTCTTCGTGGATGCGCGCGCCTTCCTGTCTCACATCCCGCCGCTGGAATATCCGGGCCAGGCCCTGGCCTGCGCGCTTTACGAGATGGGCGGTATCCGCGGCTGCGAGATCGGCACGGTCATGTTCGGGCGCAAGCCAGACGGCAGCGAGGAGCCCGCCCGGATGGATCTTGTGCGCCTCGCCATGCCGCGCCGCGTCTACACCCAATCGCATGCGGACTATATCGTCGAGGTCTTCGAGGAACTCGCTGCCTCGAAAGACCAGCTGCGCGGCATGAAAATCGTGAAAGAGCCGCCGATGATGCGGCACTTCACGTCAGAGTTTGAACCGCTCTAGGCTGCGTCGCGGGCGCGTTCGATCCACTCTTCGACCTCTTCTTCCATGAAGAGGTCGTCGCCGCGGCGCACGCGCTCGCCTTCCGGCGAATTCAGGAATTCTGTCGCCAGCAGGAACAGGGTGCGCGCGGGCGCCTCGGCCAGTTCCTTGCTGGTGCGGATGCCGGCGCCGACCATGATCTGCACATCGTGCACGCGCAGTCCGGGCACTTCCATCATAAGCTTGGTCTGGTCCTGCCAGTCGCGGAGGGTTTCGGAGTCGATATAGTGGACGTCCAGCAGGAAGGCAGTCTCTTCGATATCGCAATCGAGCAATTCGCCGATCGTGTAGATGCCGACCTCTTCCAGGCGCGCGGCCGTCTTCGGACCGATGGAAGGCGCATCGACAACCGGGTTCTCGCGCGTCAGGCCCGACGTGCGAACATGCGGCGTTTCAGCGGGCGCGTCTTCATCGTCTGAAGCAGCGACTTCCTCCACCTCATCGCCGGACTCCTCGTCCGCCGAGTCGTCATACTCTTCGGCTTCGTCGTCCTCATCTTCGTCGTCATCTTCGTCGAAGTCGTCGTCTTCATCTTCCTCGTCGAAGTCTTCGTCTTCTTCGTCGTCCTCGTCCTCGTACTCATCCTCGTCGGACTCGTACTCTTCGTCGTCGTCCTCGTACTCATCCTCATCTTCATCGGACTCGTACGCTTCGTCGTCGTCTTCCTCATCATCGGCGCTGAGGTCGATTTCTTCCTCGCCTGCCTCTTCGAGATCAAGACCGGCCTCTTCGATGGCAGCAAGGTCTGCTTCGTCGAGGATCAGCTCGTCTTCCGCCAAAGTTTCAACTTCGGCTTCTGTCTCTTCTGCTTCCACGGCCTCTTCGACCTGAACCTCTTCGGCAGCAATTTCCTCTGCTTCGGGTTCGATCGCGGCGGCTTCATCGAGGATGATCTCCTCCTCGACAATTTCAGCTTCCGGCTCGGCCACGATGGCTGGGGCCAGTCCCTTCGGCGGCACATGAGCGGTGCCGATCGGACCGATCTCCTGCTTGTCGAGCGTCTTCAGCGGCACACGGAGAACCTGCGCCGCATGCTTCTTGCGGATGATCTTGTCGTCTTCCGGCAGGTTCCTGATCACTTTGCCGGTCTTCTGGAATTCCTTGTACATCCGCTCGACCTGCGCGCGGTCGTTCGCGTCGGCGAGTTTCGCCGTGATCCAGCGCAGCGGAATGTCCAGCGTCTCGATATAGCCCTGCAGGGTGATGCCGACCTTCGGCGGGGAAACGGCCGCCTCTTCCACTGCCTGGGTCACCAGTGCGGCAAATCCGGCCGTGGCATAGGCCACGAGTTCGGCAATGCCTTCGCGCATCGTGTCGTCCAGGCCTGACGGCGGGTGGGACACGCCACGCTCCAGATCATAATGGTCGATGAAGGTGTTGTAGAACGTGTTCGACAGCGTCGCGCCCTCGACCACCATGTCGGCGACAAAACCCGGCCCGGCCGGAACGCGGATGTCCGGATAGCCATTGGCTTCGATCAGTTCGTCGATTGTGTCGCGGCTCTTGGCGATGGACCATTCCACGGCGCGATGGATGACGCCCTCTTCCTCAGTCTGCCCCGTATGGAAAGGCTGGATCGGATCCGCGTAATAATGGCTCAGCACGCCGAGCGCATAGGCCGCCTTGCTCCATTTCTTCGCACGGAGGAGTTCGACCGAACGAGCATACCATTCCATCGCCTTACCGGGGGCGCCGCCCCACAGGCCTTCATTCACATGGCAGACATGGTTCTTGAAGTCCTTGAACTTCGAATCCGGCGCTTTCGCGCCTTCCAGCAGGTGCTCATGGTGCACCAGGAAGACCGACTTCCAGGCCTCCCCCTGCTCCCCGCCAATCAGTGACAGGGAATCCAGCGCGATATAGTGATGGGTAGAACGGCAACGATGTGCACGAACGACGCGCTCGAGCAAAGACATGGGCGAGACTCCTCAGCCTGGCAGATTGTCAGACCGAGGAGTGCGTTAACTTGGTTACCCGGTTGTTAACCCTTCGCCCCTTGCGCGAAGATTTTTTGCAGATCAGCGGACCGCGAAGTCGAAGGGTTCATTGCGGTTCTTGCCCTTGTTCGGCCCCATGAAGCCGAACAGGTGGCCGGCCACCTTGCGCATCTGGATCTCTTCGGAGCCTTCGGTGATGCGGTAACGGCGGTGGTGGCGATAAATGTGCTCGAACGGCTTGTGGCGAGAATAGCCGATGCCGCCATGCACTTGCATGGCCCGGTCGGCCGCATCGCAGCACAGCCGGTTGGCCTTGTAGTTACACATCGACACCTTGTCGGAGAGCTTGATGGCAACTTCCGGCTTGGACATCTTGTCGATTTCCCACGCCGTCTTGAAGATGAAGAGGCGTAGCATCTCCGCTTCGGTCGCCTGCTCGACCAGCGGGAACTGGATGGCCTGGTTTACCGATAGCGGTTTGCCGAAGGGGCGGCGCTCATTGGCATAGTTCACCGCTTCGGTGATGCAGTACATCGCCGCGCCGACGGAGCTGGCCGCCTGGCGGATACGGTTTTCGTGGACGAAGTGCTGGGCGAGCGCGAGCCCCCCTTCCGGCGGGCCGAACACGGCATCTTCCGGCACCCAGACATCCTTGATGGTCAGGCGCGGGTGGTCGGTCGGCATGTTGAAGGTCCACATATACTCTTCGATGATCACGCCGGGGTCACGCGCCGGAATGATCAGACAGGTGATGCCCTTCGCGTCGCCGTCTTCACCGGACGTACGGCAGAAAAGCATGATGTGGGTCGCAACATGCATGCCGGTAATCCACATCTTCTCGCCATTGATTAGCCAGCCATCCTTGCCGTCTTTCTTGTGGCGGACGGCGCGGGTTTCCATGTGGGTCGCGTCGGAGCCGTGATGCGGCTCGGTCAGGCCAAAGCAGGCCAGGAACTTGCCCTCAAGCGCGGCCGTGGCGAGATGTTTCTGATCTGGCCGGGCAAAGTCCCGCAGCATCAGGATCTGCGGGAAGTTGCCGACGATGGAGTGTTCGTTCTGCAGATCATTGTGCAGGCCGAGGCCCTTCCGGGCGAGATGCTCGCGGATAACGGCCATGCCGAGATTGGTGCCGTCCTGGCCGCCAAACTCCTTGGGCAGCGCATATCGCAGGTGGCCAGCGGCATCGGCGCGGCGCTTGGCCTCCCTCAGCAGCGCCTCCCATTCCGGACGCGGCAGACCGCCATTTTCAAAATCGGTGCGCGCCCATTCGCGTCGGTGGTCGAAGAAACGGATATTGTCGTCCTGCTCTTCAAGCGGCTTGATTTCGTCTTCGATGAACTTGTCGAGCACCACCAGATAGTCGGCTATTTCCTGCGGGATATTGAAGTCCATGTCGCGTCTCCTCCTGACCTTTGTCTCTTTCTAAGATCTCTTGAACACGAGCATATCGAGGCAGCGGCGCACGGCAATTTGTGCCGCGGGGGCAAGCGGCGAACTAAATTGAGGCATTAGAAAAATTGTAATCACTGAACGATTGACATTTTGTTCAATGGTCATATTCTTATTCATGTGACTTCACCGGGTCACAGCCATCCAACGCAAAAAGGTTTCCTCCCATGACCTCCCGCATCCTCTCTCTTACCGCCACTGCAACCCTTGCCGCCGCCACCCTGTTCGCCGCCCCGGCCTCGGCTGAAGTCCAGCGTGTTGTGCAGCTGGACCTACAGTATGACACCGCCGTTCTCGGCACAGCCTCCGGCGCCGAGACTGTTCTGGAATCGCTGCAGGATCAGGCCACCGCTGCCTGCCGCTACACCCGTCCGGTTGTCGGCGCCCCCCGTGTGGACGATGTCTGCGTATCGGAAATCCTCGCCAAGGCTGTCACCCACATTGACGATGAGGACCTGACACGCCTCTACGCCGCCAGCACCAGCCAGCCGGCGCGCGTCCTGGCATCTCTGAAGTAAGTGCGATACTTAATAAAAACTGCTGAACACTTGACGAAATTTTCAGCGCTATCTAATGGTTCAGCGCCGGGATCGTCCACCGTGCCCCGGCGCTGGATATAAACATAAGCGATAAAGGCATCCTCCCATGCTCCGTTCCGCAATTCTTGGCGCCGCCTTCCTCGGCCTCGCCGCCCCTGCATTCGCCACCACTTTCACCTTCGAGACGGCCAAGCCGGTCGATGACACCCGCGTCACCGTGATCGGGACTGTCTGGACCTGCGAAGGCACGGTCTGCAAAGGCGACATGAACCGCAAGAAAGTCACGCTCAGAGACTGCAAGAAAATCGCGAAGAAGACGGGCGAAATCACCTCGTTCAAGAACGACAAATACGAGCTCTCGGCGGAAGACATCGAAACCTGCAAGGCTTCGGCCCGCGACTAAAACAGGCGCGGCATTCCCGCCGACCTCTCCAGAGCCTCTCCTCGGGCCGCCTCGGATTCAAAAGCCGGGCGGCCATTTTTTTGCGGTTCGTCCGCAACGCTCCGCCTGCTGGCACGTTAAAGCCTGTAATCGGAGAAGAGAGATGGCCCCAAGCCGGAACAAACCACTGGAAAGCGTGCTCGACACCGCGATCGAGGATTGCGGCGACGAAAAAGTCACCATCGGCGCGCTGCTCGACATGTTCGGTGACCGCTCATTCGGGCCGGTTATCGTCCTGCTCGGCCTGCTGGTGACCGTCCCGCCGCTGGGAGGCATTCCGGGCCTGCCAATCCTTGTCGGCAGCATCATCCTCCTGTTCAGCCTGCAAATCGTCTTTGGTGCCCGGCACATCTGGATGCCGCAATTCGTCCAGGAACGGGGGATCGAGTGCTCCAAACTGGAAGAGGCCCGCGGCCAGGTGCGGCCCTGGCTGCAACGAATCGACCGGATGATCACGGAACGGCTGACCTGGGCCACCGGCCGGATTGCGACCTATGGCGCGGCGCTGTCCGTTTCACTCCTTGCAATGCTGATGATCCCGCTGGAACTGGTGCCCTTCGCCGTTGCGGCGCCAGGCACGGCGATCGTCCTGTTCGGTCTGGCGCTCGTCGCGCGGGACGGCGCCCTGATGCTGGCCGGGTTTGCCGGAACAGCCGCCGCCTTCAGTGTCGCGGTCTTCCTCGTGCCGTGGAATACGGTTGCCGGCTGGTTCTGAGCCGTCTTACCCTTCTGGCGCAGGTTCGACCGGCTGCCAGAGTTCGAGTTTGCGGCCGTCCGGGTCCATCACCCAGGCAAACTTGCCATAGGATTCGACCATCGGCTCGCCCTCCATCGCCACCCCTTCCGCCTTCAGACGTTCCAGCATGCCGTCGAAATCATCGACCATCAGGTTGAGCATGAAGTCGGCGTCAGAAGGTTTGAAATAGTCGCTGCCTGCCTTGAACGGGGCCCAGATCGTCCGGGCACCCTGCGGGAAAAGGGCCGCCGAGTCGGCATGGGCAAAACTGCTGCCGCCATAATCGTCAATCTCGATCCCAAGCACGCGCCTGTACCAGTCACGCGTGGCGTCCACGTCTGCGCAGTGGAAGAATACGCCCCCCAACCCGATCACTTTTGCCATGCTCGTCGTGCCTTTCAGAAATCCTGTCGGGACATTCGGCCAATTCCGCGCAATGATCCGTCCCGATACGCTTCCGCCACGCTAACGGCAGGAAGAAGAAAATCATAGATGGAAGGAAGTTCCATGAAGATCGATGCATTGCGCACGCCGGACGACCGGTTTGCCGGCCTGCCTGGCTGGTCCTACGCTCCGCACTATGTTGACGACCTGCCCGGCTATGAGGGCCTGCGCGTCCATTATGTCGATGAAGGGCCGGAAAAGGCCGTGCGCACCTATCTCTGCCTGCACGGCCAGCCGACCTGGTCTTACCTTTACCGCAAGATGATCCCGGTCTTCCTGGAGTCGGGCGCCCGTGTCATCGCGCCGGACTGGCTGGGCTTCGGCCGCTCCGACAAGCCGGTGGCGGACGAGACCTACACATTCCATTTCCACCGCAACATGATGGTCGAGCTGGTCAGACGGCTGGACCTCCAGAACATCACCCTTGTCTGCCAGGACTGGGGTGGCCTGCTGGGCCTCACCCTGCCGCCTGACATGCCGGAGCGGTTCGAGCGCCTGATCGTGATGAACACGGCGATCGCGACGGGCGAGTCGCCCGGCAAGGGGTTCGATGCATGGAAAGCCTATAATGCGTCGCAGCCGGATATGGACATCGCGGCCCTGATGAAACGCGGCACGTCCGTCCTCTCGGATGCAGAGGCTGCAGCCTATGCCGCCCCCTTCCCTGACATCACCTACAAGGCGGGCGTACGCCGGTTCCCGGAACTGGTCATGGTCGCGCCCGGCATGGAGGGCGTGAAGACATCGCAGCGCGCTGCCGACTGGTGGGCGCGGGAATGGCAGGGCGAGACGTTCATGGCCGTGGGCGGCGCAGACCCGGTGCTCGGCCCGCCGGCGATGGAGAAGCTGCGCGCGCAGATCCGGGGCTGCCCTGAACCGATGCTGATCGAGGAGGCCGGCCACTTCGTGCAGGAATGGGGAGAGCCCATCGCGCGCGCCGCGCTGAAAGCCTTCGGGGAGCTCTGATCATGCAGGACCTGATGAATGCCTGGCAGGCCGATGTCGCAAGACAGCCCGAATGGGTCCAGCACTGGCTGGACATCATGGTCATTGTTCTGGGCGGCTTTTCCCTCGTGTTCAGCTTTGTCCGGGTTGAGGCGCGCTGGGTGCTGGCGGGCTTCCTGCTGGGTGCCGTCACCCTGCTGGGCCTCTACAGCCAGATTGGTTATTCGCGCCTGCTGGGCCTCGCCCATGTTATCTTCTGGACCCCCGTTCTGGTCTATCTGCTCCGGCGGCGCGCCCATTGGCGTGTGAAGGAAACCCTGTCCGGAAAGTGGATCGTGCTGGCCGTCATGATACTGACGATCTCGCTCGTGTTCGATTATACGGATGTGATCCGCTGGGTATTCGGCGCGCGTTGATTCAATAGCTGCTCCGGCTGGCGGTCTGGCCTAGAATGGCCGACATGACCGATTCTCCCCTTCGCCCCGGTGCAGGCTGCGGCGCCGCAATCCTCGACGAGCAGGGCCGCCTGCTTCTGATCCAGCGCTTGAAAGAACCCGAAGCCGGAGCCTGGGGCCTGCCCGGCGGCAAGATCGATTTTGGCGAACGGTCCAAAGACACGGCCCGGCGGGAAATCGAGGAGGAACTGGGCATCGTCATCGAACTGACGCGCCTTGCCTGTATCTCGGAAATCATTGACGGCGGTGACGGTCAGCACTGGGTGTCGCCGATCTACGAAGCCCGCATCGTTTCTGGAGCGCCGCGCATCATGGAACCCGAGAAGCATGGCGGCTGGGGATGGTTCGGCCGGGACGACCTGCCGGAACGCCTGACCACGCCAGCGATCACTTTCCTTGAAACAACTGCGAATGGGGCATGGCGGCCTGCCCTGAAGCAGTCTTTATAGGTTACGCATGCGCTGGCTTCGCCGAATCGTATTCTGGCTGATCTTCCTGGATCTGGTCGCAACGGCCCTCTTCTGGGGCGCGAGCCGGTTTATGGATCAGTCCCGCTCGCTGACCGGCGGCACGGGCGTCGTCTTCTACACAGACAATAACAAGGATGCCGCCGCGCGGATCGCCAAGGCGGTGAACCTCCTGAAGGCCGGCAAGCTGGACCGGCTTTACATGGTGGGCGGCCACCGCCCGCAGGAAGGCTGGCTCGGCAGCCAGGAAATGGCGCTGATCGCCGCGCGCGGTTCCGGCCTTGGCGGGCGAATCTCGGCGGATGTGGAAAGCCGTGATACAATCTCGGGCCTGAAGAACCTCGCTCGCGATGCAAAAATCAAGGCGCCCGGTGAAATCGTCTTTGTTTCCAACTGCATGCAGGTGATCCGGGCGAAGGTCATTTACAATGCCCAGCCTGACCACCAGTCACAGGTAAAAGGTGCCTGCCCGCCGGGCGATCTCAACCCGCTCGATATATGGCGGCGCGCCCATTACGAGGCCGGTGCCTGGATCCTGTATGCGATGCCTGCAGGCTGGCGGGATACCGTGCTGGACCGGCTGCGGGGCGCCGACGAACCCGCCGAATAAATATTGTCCAAAATCGGCACATCCGCGCCTTTGGACGATCCGGGTGCGCCGCACCATGCAAATAAATCAAACAAGCGGTTTCGTAACAGGCACAAATGTTGCAAATTTTGCACGGGTGAGCCAAACGAGCGCACGAATTGCGCTGGGGAATTAGCACTAAAAGGCAGGAACAGAGGCTAAAATGAGCGATACTGTAGCGATCCTTGGAGAACTGGGGATTGAGCCCAAATCCGTCCGCAAAAACTGGAACGAGGCACGTCTTTACGAGACGTCTGTTGCGACGGGCGAAGCACGTGTCGCTGATGGCGGCCCTCTCGTTGTAGAAACCGGACAACACACCGGCCGTTCCGCCAAGGACAAATTCACCGTCCGTGACGAAACAACGGAAAACACGGTGTGGTGGGATAACAATGCGGCCATGACGCCGGCCCAGTTCGACGCCCTGCTGGAAGACTTCAAAACCCACCTGGCCAGCAAGGATGTGTTCGCTCAGGAACTTTTCGGCGGCGCTGACCTGTCTCACCGCCTGCCGGTGACCGTGATCACCGAATACGCCTGGCACTCGCTCTTCATCCGTCACCTGCTGCGGATTCCGGAAGCCGGCGAATACGAGAACTTCGAATCGCAATTCACCATCATCAACTGCCCGAGCTTCCGTGCCGATCCGGCGCGCCATGGCTGCCGCTCCGAAACCGTGATCGCGGTCAACTTTGCCAAACGCATGGTCCTGATCGGCGGCACCTCCTATGCCGGTGAGACCAAGAAGTCCGTCTTCACCGCCCTGAACTATTACCTGCCGGCCAAGAATGTCATGCCGATGCACTGCTCGGTGAACACCTCGCCGGACGATGACGCGGCCATCTTCTTCGGCCTGTCGGGCACCGGCAAGACGACGCTGTCGGCCGATGCGACCCGCATCCTGATCGGCGACGACGAGCATGGCTGGTCGGAAAACGGCCTCTTCAACTTTGAAGGCGGCTGCTACGCCAAAATGATCAAGCTGTCGGAAGAGGCAGAACCGGAAATCTTCGCAACGACAAAGCAGTGGGGCACTGTCCTCGAAAACGTCGTGATGGATGCCGAAACCCGCGAACTGGACCTCGACGATGCGACGCTCGCCGAGAACTCCCGCGGCGCCTACCCGATTTCGGCCATTCCGAATGCGTCCCTGTCGGGCCGCTGCGGCCAGCCGAAAAACCTCATCATGCTGACGGCAGATGCCTTCGGCGTCTTGCCGCCGATCGCCAAACTGACCCCGGCCCAGGCGATGTACCACTTCCTGTCCGGCTACACCGCCAAGGTTGCCGGCACAGAGAAAGGCGTCACCGAACCGACGGCGACCTTCTCCACCTGCTTCGGCGGCCCGTTCATGCCGCGCCATCCGTCCGAATACGGAAACCTGCTGCGCGAACTCATCGGCAAGTACGATGTGAACTGCTGGCTGGTCTCCACCGGCTGGACCGGCGGCCCGTACGGCACCGGCCATCGCATGCCGATCAAGGCCACCCGCGCCCTGCTGAACGCCGCTCTCGACGGCTCGCTGAACGATGTCGAGTTCCGCACGGACGACACCTTCGGCTTCCAGGTTCCGGTCGCCGTGCCGGGGGTCGATGCGAAAATCCTCGACCCGCGTTCGACCTGGGCTGACGGTGCTGCCTTTGACAAGCAGGCTGCCAAACTGGCCGACATGTTCGTGGAGAATTTCGCGAAGTTCGAAGCCTATGTGGACGATGCCGTGAAGGCCGCTGCACCGAAGGCCAAAGTCTCGGTCTGAGCCTGACCAACTTTATATGATATTGAGCGCCGCCTGCCCTCAGGCGGCGCTTTTTTGCATTCCTGTCCCCCATTTACACCTCTCGCCAGCTTTATCGGGGTAAAAATTGCCGTGATTTCCTGCCGTTTACGCGAACGTCAGGGCTGGTGTTCCGCCCGCTGGACCAGTAGGGTGCGCCGCAACAATCACTGCAGTCCTTGGAGGGAAATCCATGCGTGAAGCCGTTATCGTATCTTACGCCCGTACGGGCATGGCAAAAGCCAACCGCGGGAGTCTGAACGACACCCACGGCATCACCATGGCGGGTCACGCCATCAAGGGCGCCATCGAGCGCGCCGGCATCGAGCCGGGTGCGGTCGAAGACGTGTTCCTCGGCTCTGCTCAGCCGGAAGGCGCCACCGGACACAACGTTGCCCGCAACGCCGCGCTCTGGGCAGGTTGCCCGTCCACCACCTCCGGCGCAACCATCAACCGTTTCTGCTCGTCCGGCCTGCAGGCGATCGCGAATGCCGCGCACACCGTCATCAACGAAGGCGCCCCGGTCGCCATCGGCGGCGGTGTGGAATCGCTGTCGCTCGTCTCCCGCTCGGGTCACATGAACACCTTCCGCTACACGGAAGAGGAGCTCATGAAGAAATGGCCGGCGATCTGGATGACCATGATCGAAACGGCCGAAATCGTTGCGGACCGCTATGGCGTCAGCCGGGAAGATCAGGACCGTTACTCCGCTGAATCCCAGAAGCGCACCGCCGCTTTCCAGGAATCCGGCAAGATGGCCGAAGAGATCGTCCCGCTGAAGACCCGCATGAAAATGGTCAACAAGGAAACCGGCGAAGAGACCTATCAGGACGTCGTCTGCGACCGTGACGAGTGTAACCGCCCGGGCACGACCTATGAGACCCTCGCAGGCCTGAAGCCGGTCTTCTCCGGCGGCATGGTCGTCAAGGAAGGCAAGTATGTGACCGCCGGTAACGCGTCGCAGCTGTCCGATGGTGCCGCTGCCGTGGTCGTCATGGAAGCCCAGGAAGCCAAGAAGCGCGGCCTGACCCCGATGGGCCGCTTCGTCGGCTTCAACGTCGCCGGTTGCGATCCGGACGAAATGGGCATCGGCCCTGTTTTCGCCGTACCGCGCCTGCTGGAGCGCCATGGCCTGAAGGTTGACGACATCGACCTGTGGGAACTGAACGAAGCGTTCGCGTCGCAGTGCCTCTACAGCCGTGACCGTCTGGGCATCGACCCGGAGAAGTACAACGTCAATGGCGGCTCGATCTCCATCGGCCACCCGTTCGGCATGACCGGCGCACGCTGCACCGGCTCCCTGCTGATGGAAGGCAAGCGCCGCGGCGCCAAGTGGGGCGTTGTCACCATGTGTATCGGTGGCGGCATGGGCGGCGCCGGCCTGTTCGAAATCTACAGCTAAGATTTCAAAGACATTTTTCGAAAGGCCCCGGCGAACACCGGGGCCTTTTTTCATGTCACATTTCTGTCATGCAAAGTGATGTGACCTGCCGCAAATCACATATATCTCCCCCGAACTCATGTCTTTCGTGGAGAGATTTTCTTTGGCGATTCCGCCCTCCCCCAAATCCATTTTCGCCAGCTGCCTGAGCCTCGCCGCACTCGGTTTCCTGCCCCTGCCAGCCATGGCGGAAAACTGGGAAACGGAGATCTTCGGCCGTGCACAGTATGACTATACCGGATCAGAGGGTGACCAATCCGGCTTTGCCCATGACCGTGGCAGGATACGGACGGCCCGTCTCGGACTGGACCTCAAACGCGGCGGCACGAAGGTCCGGCTGGAAGTCGCGCGTAACCCATCCGGCGAGGCGGAACTCACCGACGCCTATGTGAAGCAGGCGCTCGGGCACTCGGGCTGGTCTGTCCGCGCCGGGCAGTTCAAGACCCGGAACTCGCTTGATGAGCAGACATCGGGCCGCTTCACATCCTTCTTCGAACGCGCGGCTTTTACCGATGCTTTCGCCTTCGACCGGCGCGCCGGTGTGCAGCTGGAAAGCAATGGCAAGCGCCACTCCGTTTACGCCGGTCTGTTTGCGGGCAACATCAATGACACCGCGTTCTCCGGCACGCATGCCGCGGCCTTCCGCTATGTCTTCACGCCGGTGCTGACGGAGACCGAACTGCTGCACCTGGGTGTATCGCTGCGGTGGCGCGAGGCCGACGATCAAGGATTCCGGTACAGCCAGCGCCCCTTTTCCCGCGATACCGCCCCGATCCTGTCCACGCCGCGCTTTGCCCGCGAAGACCTGTTCGCCGGTATCGAGGCCGCGACCATCCGCGGCCCAGCCTGGCTGGCGGCGGAAGCCGGTGTGATGGAGGCGGGCCACGGCCCGGCGGGCGAGGCGGTCTTCACGGGCGGCTATCTCGAAGCCGGTTATGTGCTTGGCGGCCACCGCACCTATGAACACAGCAAGTTCGACCGGCCGAAGGTTTACCGCCCGGTGACGGAGGGCGGCCCCGGCGCGCTGGTCCTGGCCGTGCGCGCCGACTGGCTGGACATGACCGACAGCCCTGCCGATGGCGGGCGGATGGACACAATCGCCCTCGCTGCGGACTGGTACGCCACTTCCCACATCCATGCCGGGATCAATCTCTACCGGACCGAGGTCGATTTCGGAGCCTCCCCTGCAGGGCTCGCGCCGGACTTTGCCGCCTATGTCCTTGATGGCGGCCGGTCTGAAGCCGTCACCGGATTGGGCGTGCGGCTCCAGATCGACTTCTGACGTACCGGCCTGAAAACATTGTATTTGATAGAGTTTCTTATCGCTCACCTTAGTTCCGGCTCGGGGCATTCGCTGTTAGGCGGAGCGAAAGCCCGGAAGGAACTGCCCTCATGATCCGCACTCTGCTTGCCACCACGGCCCTGCTGACCCTTGCCAGCGCCTGCAGCCCGTCCGGCGGAGAACCAGCCGAGCCGGCGGACGCGGCCGCAACGAACGGTGACCTCGCCGCCCTGCCCGAAGACGCGACCGGTTTCATCACCGCCAACCCGCTGCCGCTGGCAGACGATGGCAGCATCCGCAGCGATGATTATGGCCGCCCGTATGAATATGCCCTGCTGGGGAAACAGCTGCCGCACTTCACCGGCACGATGCTGGATGGCACGGAGTTCGATTCCGCCAATCTGAACCAATGGACCGTGATCGATGTCTGGGGCCTGTGGTGCAGCGACTGCCTGGCTGACGGGCCGTACGCCGCAGCCCTCGCGACCGCCATCGACCAGGATCCGGACCTCGACTTCCTGTCGATCCACGTTCCGGCCAGCGCCGCCCGTACCACGCCGGAAGAACTCTACAAGAAGTATGGCTCCATCGAGGCTTATTTCGATGAGAAAGGTTTTGAGTTCCCGGTCGTCCTCGACATGGATACGAGCCTTCGCAGCGCACTGAAAATCAGTTGGACACCGTCCTACCTTCTCGTCTCGCCGGACGGTGTGGTGAAGGGTTATCGCAGCGAATTCTCGGCCGCGAAGGGCGAGCCGGTGAAGGACTTCCTGAAAGACGTCGCCCGCGTGAAGGCCGGACAGTAGGAAATCCCGTTCCGGGGCGGCGCGCGTTGGCCTGGAAAGACACAACCCGGCGTCGCGCCTGGCCCAATCCGGTACCACTTGCCGATGCAGGCATCAGGAATGGCGTTTCCTGGGCTGAATCTACATGCAGCATTTGAACAATCTGCCTGCACGGGCTAACTGATAGGCTCCGGACAGGGAAACGGGAGACGCCCCGGAATGCTTCATCCTTCGACCAAACGCCTGATCGACAAGCTCGGCGAGATGACCCGCAAGCAGCGGGTCAGCTGGGAAGAGAGCGACAATGACTCGGTGAAACACGACACCGAAGGCTATCGCGTCACCATCACGGCGGCGCCGCATGCCCTGCTGCTGACGGACACGCAGGGGCGCGAAATAGAGACCTGCACGCCGGAAGATTTCACGGGTGAAACCGATGCGGACGGGCGGCCCTATGCGGACTTCATCGAAGACCTGTACCGCGAAGCCCACCGCCACGCCCGGGGCGCCGAAAAGGCCATCTCCGCCCTGCTGAGCAGCCTGGACGAGGCGGATGCAGACGATAGCGATGAGGCGACGGAGCCTGAACCGGAGACGCCTCTGGCAACCGCAGAAAGCTTCGACCATCCGGAAGATGAAGGCGACGAGTCCTACCCTCTGGAAGACCATGAATTGCCTGAACCCGAATATGAGGGTCAGGCCGAAATGCAGGCGGCGATCGCCACCATGGCCGATCAGATGCGTGGCACTGTGGAGGCAGACGCACATCCGGAAACGGCCGCGGCAGCAGAGCCCGAACCTGAACCGGTTGTCGAGCCACCTGTCATGCCGGTGGCCTCTGAAGACCCGGTGGAGATGACCGCGCCGGAAGCTGACCCGGAGCCTGAACAGGCGCCTGTGCCGGAAACCGAGCCTTACACCCCGTTTGCCGGATCCGGGGACACAGCCCGCCCCTATGCCGTCGCGGCCGAATTCGCCGCGCCTGCCGAGCCGGAACCGCCGGCATTCGTGGCAGAGCCCGACCCGGTCTCAGACGCCCTCACCAGCCCCGCCGCACCGGAAGAAACGCCAGCCGCCCCGGAACCCTTCAGTGATGAAACGCATGTCTGGGAGTCCATTCGCAATGCAGGCGCGCAGGCTGAGCCCGAGTCCGAACCGGCACCAGAGCCCCAGCCGGAGCCTGAACCGGTAACCGCCGCAGAACCGGAACCGCCAGCGCAGGACGCCGCCCCGGCGACCGCCCGCCCCGGCCCGGTCTTCGGCTCCGGCATGTTCAGCGATCTCAGCCACTACCGCGCCCAGACGCCCGCCCCGGAGGCCGCAGCTGAGCCTGAACCCGAAGCCGTGGCTGAAGCCGCCCCTGCCCCGGAACCCTTTGCAGAGCCCCCGCAGGAACCTGCACTGGAGCCCGCCACCGAAGACGAGGCAGAGACGGTTATAGAAGCCGCCCCCGAGCCCTCACCGGAACCTGCGCCCGACCATGCCCCGGCGTTCGCGCCAGAAGACCCGGCGCCGCAGCGAAGCTTCAGCCTGTCGGGCATCACGTCCGGTTTCGGGCTCGGCTCGACCCATTCCCCGGCGCGTCCGCAACAGGACACGCAAGTGGCCAGCCCCGCGCCGGGCGAGCGCAGGATTATCGACGGAACGGTGGACCTGCCAGACACCCAGCCGGAACCGGAAGTGGAGACGCCTGCTGAAGCGGAATGGCGCATGGAGCAGGATGAAGATTTCGGCTTCACGCCCGAAGACCTGAAGCCGGGCATCCCGGCATCGCCCCTGCCTGCGGCGAGCGAGGCCGCGCCGGAACCGCCTGCGCAGGAGACACAGCCAGAGGCGCCCGAGGCCGGCCAGGAACCGGCTCCGCCGCACCGCCCGTCCCGGCGCTTCAATCCCTGGAACTGAAGAAACCCGTCCGCCTTCGGATCAACCGCGCCAGAAGCGGCGGGTCAGAACCACGAAGACCACGACGAATTCCAGCCGCCCGAGCAGCATGTTGATCGTGCACACCCAGGTGGCGAAGTCTGAAAAGTCCTGGAAGGTGCCGGACGGACCGTTGATCGGGCCAAGGCCGGGGCCGACATTCGACAGGGTCGTCGCCGCGCCGGAAATGGCCGTCATCGCATCCAGCCCGTCGAGGCCGAGCAGCGCTGCCGAGATCAGGAAGGTCGCAAAGTAAAGGAACATGAAGACCATCACCGACTGGAGCGTGTCTTCGTCGACGGTCTTGCCGCCATATTTGATCGGCGAGCGGCGGTGCGGTTGCACCATGCGCTGCGAATAGGCGAGCATCGCCTTGGAGGCGATCTCCAGCCGGAACATTTTCAGTCCGCATGCCGCTGACCCGGCACATCCGCCGACAAAGGTCGCACCCAGCACGATGGCCATGACCGGCGTGCCCCAGGTGTCGTAAGGCGCCGAGGCATAGCCCGTGCCGGTCATCACCGAGATGATGTTGAACAAGGCTTCCTTGAAGCCGTGGAAGACGTGATTGAAGATCGGCGGGTCCACCACCGCCTCGTGATAGATCACGATGATGCTGGCCAGGCCAAGCGCGATCAAGGCGTAGAGGCGTGGCTGCGGATCGCTCAGCATCGGCCGGATCCGGCCCTGCAGCAGAAGCATCGCCAGCAGGCTGAATGGCAGGCCGGCCACGAACATGAAGAAGGTCGCCGCATAGGCCGCCGGCGTGTCGTTGAAATAGCCGAAGGACGCATCATGGGTGGAGTATCCGCCCGCCGACATGGTGGTCATGGCGTGGCAGATGGCATCGAACCAGGTCATGCCGCAGAGATAATAGACCAGCGCGCAGGTCAGCGAGATGATCAGATAGGTCAGGCCCAGATAGGTCGCGATGTCGGTCACGCGCGGCAGGAACTTGCCGGACCGGTCGGAGTTTTCCAGCTGGAAGAGCTGCATCCCGCCGACGCGCAGCTGCGGCAGGATGGCGATGGCCGTCACGATAATGCCGATGCCGCCGAACCACTGGATGATCGACCGCCACAGCAGCAGGCCGCGCGGCAGGGAGTCGAGCCCCGTCATCACGGTCGCGCCGGTCGTTGTCAGGCCGGACACGCTTTCGAACATCGCATCGGTGAAGCTCATCCCCGAGGCGATGAAGGGAATGGCGGCCACCGCCGGCAGGGCCGTCCAGACCAGCACGGTCAGCAGGAAGCCTTCGCGCTGGCCGGTGCGCTGCACCTCGCCGCGCGAGAGCACCCAGAGACAGGTGCCGATAAACACGGCCCCGAAGGAGGATACCGAGAAAACATAGGCTTCCGGGCGCTTGTCCGCCCAGTCGATCAGCGCGCATGGCAGCATCGCCACGCCCAGAAGCACGGTCATAATGCCGATGGCAAGAAGTAGCGGGCGCAGCTGCATGTCAGTCGGTAACCATAGCGGGGAAAAGCTGCGAAGACGTCAACGCGGCCTGCCGGCGAGAGCCGAAGCCAGCACCGGGGCCGCCATAAGGCGCAGATTCGTCAGGAATAATCGGGTCATCAGCCAAGTGTCCGGACAGCAAGCAGACCCTACGTCGCCTGCATAAACTGCGCCAGTGAAGACTGCATCTGCCGTCCCGACGGGCCGCTGAGATTGACCGAACGGAAAGCGGTCTCTAAAGCCGGGCCCAATCGTTACATTTGTACCTGTTTGCAGCCCGGAAGCCCCATGTTCGACCACCCCTCCTTCGACGCCCATGAAGGCGTCCACATGTTCCATGACGCCGCCAGCGGCCTGCGCGCCATCATCGCCGTCCATTCCACGGCCCGCGGCCCGGCGGCGGGCGGCTGCCGGATGTGGGACTATGACAGCGGCGAAGCCATGCTGAAGGACGCCCTGCGCCTCAGCCAGGGCATGAGCTACAAGAACGCCATGGCAGACATTCCACTGGGCGGCGGCAAGTCCGTGATCTGGGGCAATGCCCGGACAGACAAGTCGCCGGAATTGTTCCGCGCCTTCGGCCGCGCCGTGAACAGCCTGCAGGGCCAGTACACCACGGCAGAAGATGTCGGCGTCAGCGTGGCCGATATGGAGATCGTGCGGGAGGAAACGCCTTATGTCGCCGGGCTCGACAAGGGTGAAGCCGCCTCGGGCGACCCGTCTCCGGTCACGGCCAAGGGCATTTTCCTCGGCCTCGTCGAAACCGCAAAGCGGGCACTCGGCACGGGCGACCTCACCGGCAAGACGGTCGCGGTCCAGGGCGTCGGCCATGTCGGCGCCTATCTTTGCGACCATCTGGCAAAGGCTGGCGCGGACCTCATCATCACCGACATTGACCAGGCGGCGCTGGAAGCGGTCGCCACCCGGACAGGCGCACGGATCGTGGCCCCGGATGCCATCTACGATGTCGAGGCTGATATCTTCGCGCCCTGCGCCCTCGGCGCTGTCGTGAATGAGCAGACGCTGGACCGGTTCAGATTCAAGGCGATTGCCGGAGGGGCGAACAACCAGCTGATCGTGCCGGAAATGGGCGAGCTGCTGCGGCGCAAGGGCATCCTCTACGCCCCGGACTATGTCATCAATGGCGGCGGCATCATCAATGTCGCAGCCGAAATCTCCGGCAATTATTCCCGTGAATGGGTCGAGGCCAAGCTGGCCCGGCTTGTCGAGACGCTGGGCGAAGTGCTCGATGAGGCGCTCTCGAAGGATACGCCGACCAATGTCGTGGCCGACCGGATCGCGCGCGAACGGATCGCCGCGGCTAAGTAGAATCCCTTGCACAATTACACGTCCGGCGTGTTAGACGTTGTGTCCTGACAGCCTCCTTCCCGGGGGCGAAAGGATGCAGGAGGACACCCATGTCCGTCGTCGCCATGCTGGAAGGGTCGGACTCCGCCGACCGTGCTTCAACACAGACCGCGCTCGGGATCGCCCGGCGCCTGGACGTGCCGGTCCGCGGCGTTTGCGCCCTGCCCGACCCGTCTGCCACCCTGATCGTGATGTCGACCCCGGAAGCGACGGGCCTCGCCGCCAACGCAACCCGTGACATCTCGGCCATGCAGGATGAAGTCATTGCCCGCGCCAGGGCGACGTTCGAGGACGTGACGAAAGGTGCGAGCCTGCCTTGCGACTTCTCCCATATCGTCGATGTCGCCGAGCGCGCCGGAGCCAATGCCGCCACGCTGGCCGATGCGGTCGTGTTTCCGCACAGCGTGCAGAAAGCGGCTGACCCGCTCAGCCTGTCGTTTGAGTATGTCCTGATGGAAGCCCGCCTGCCGGTGGTCATGGCCGGGTCGCAACCGCTGACCGATGGCCCCGTGATCGTCGCCTGGGACGGGTCGAATGGCGCTGCCCGAGCCGTGCGGTTCCACCTGCCCATCGTCAAGGCGTTCGGCGAAGTGATCATCGCGCAGAACGAGTCCGACCTCGGCAAGGATCAGCCGCGCGACGCGTCCAGCCCGGCCGCGCTGGAGCGCTGGCTCGACTCTCACAATGTGAAACACAAGCGCATGCCGATCGAAGGCCAGGTGGCCAGCGGCCTCCTGTCCCTTGCCAAGGGCAGCGGCGCTTCGATTATCGTCGCGGGGGCCTATGGCCACTCCCGCATCGGCGAGCGCCTGTTCGGCGGCACCACCCAGCGCCTGCTGGATGCCGAAGAAGCGCCAGCCCTGGCCCTTGCCCGCTAACCCGGAGAAGAAGATGACTCTGAAACGCATCACCCTGCAGCTCGCCCGCAATCCCGGCATCACCGAGGGCGATACCCGCATCGGCTATTTCATCGTCGCGCCGCTGACCGGTGACGGCCACCTCGATGTGGATGCCTGGCGGGAACACAAGAAAGAATGCCGCGTGACACGCTTCCACCCCGATCCGGACGAGCATGCCACGGGCCTGCTGACCCATCGCGGCAATCAGTGGAAATTCCACTATGATGAGGACGATGAAGGCGATGACGAAGCCGGCTACCGGCTGGGCGATCACGTCTTCAAGGAAGGCGAGTACATCACCGTGGCGAGCCATGGCGAAACCCCGCTGACCTACAAGATCACTGACATTTCTGCCGTCTGATCCTTTCGACCCCGCGTCAGGGTAGACAGACCTCTCAATCGCGCTCAAACTGCAGTCGCGGTGCCAATACTTGGCGCGTGAGGGAGGAATTCATGTTGAAGCAAGCGACGGCTTTGGCCGCAATCATGACATTGGCGGCATGCAGCGGCACGAGCACGCCGGCTGAAGAGACCACGGCGGCGGCACCGGACGCGCAGGCGACGGAAACGGCTGGCCGGACAGCTGGTTACAATCCGGACCGCAACGCCTATTTCGGCGACCTTCACATCCACACCCGCTCCAGCTTCGACGCTTACATCTTCAACGTGCGCCGCACGGCTGATGACGCCTATCGCTTTGCCCTCGGCGAAACGATCCAGCACCCGTCCGGCTTCGACATGACCATCGCCGGCGGCCCGCTCGACTTCTACACCGTGACCGACCATGCCGAATATCTCGGTATCCTGCCGGCCATGGACACGCCCGGAACGAAGTTGTCCGAACTGCCGCGCGCCAAGGATATGTTCTCCACCGATCCGGACAAGATCGTCGCTGCCTTCCAGGGCGTCGGCGCCTCTGTGCGCACCGGCAAGCCGATCGAAGACATGTATGATCTCGACACGATCAACTCGGTCTGGCTGCAGAATGTCGCGGCAGCGGACAAGTACAACCAGCCCGGCAAGTTCACGACCTTTGCCGCCTATGAATTCACCTCGGTGACCACGCCGGACGAGAATGGCGGCTTTGGCGGCGGCAACCTGCACCGTAACGTCTTCTTCAAGGGCAAGGCGCCGGTGCGCGCTTTCTCCACGCTCGATTCCACCAATCCGGAAGACCTGTGGGACTGGATGGATGCCCAGCGGGAAGCCGGCATGGAAGTCATCTCGATCCCGCACAACTCCAATGTGTCGGATGGCCAGATGTTCCGCCTGGAAACATATAATGGCGAGCCGATGGACACGGCTTATGCCGAGCAGCGCATGCGTAACGAGCCGCTGGTCGAGGTGACGCAGGTGAAGGGCACCAGCGAAACCCACCCGGATCTTTCGCCGAACGACGAGTGGGCCAATTTCGAAATCTACGACCAGCTTCTGGGCGCCTATGTCGTCGGCGCGACGAACGGCTCCTATGTGCGCGAAGCCTATCGCAACGGGCTGAAGCTGCAGGAAGAAAAAGGTTTCGACCCCTTCCACTTCGGACTTGTCGCCGCGTCTGACAGCCATGTGGCCGGCGGTTCCTATTCCGAGGAAGACTACTGGTCCAAAATCGGCATCGTCGATGGCACGCCGGTGGCGAGAGGCTCGGTTCCCTTCCCCGGCACGACCGGCTGGGCCGACCAGCCCGAAGACAATCCGGTCGTCAAGAACGCCACCAACTGGTTCTCCCGCTGGAGCGCCAGCGGCCTGACCGGCGTCTGGGCGGAAGAAAACACGCGCGAAGCCATCTTTGACGCCTTCCGCCGCAAGGAAACCTTCGCAACGACCGGCCCGCGCATGAAGGTCCGCTTCTTCGGCGGCTTCGGCTATGACGAAGCCATGCTGTCCTCGGCGAACCTGTCGCACGAAGCCTATGAAGGCGGTGTGCCGATGGGCGGCGACCTGGTCGGCACGGGTGAGGCACCGGCCTTCATCGCCTGGGCCCAGCGTGACCCGAATGGCGGCACGCTGCAACGTTTGCAGGTGGTGAAAGTCACCAGCGATGGCGAGGAAGTCATCGATGTGGCCTGCGACAATGGCACGCCGGACCCATCCACCCGCCGCTGCACCGATAATGGCGCGACCGTGGACATGGCCAGCTGCACCCCGGAGAATGAAGGCGCCAGCGAACTGAAAGTCCTGTGGACGGACCCGGATTTCGACCCGGCCCGCCGCGCGACCTATTATGTCCGTGTGCTGGAGAACCCGTCCTGCCGCTGGTCGACCTGGGAAGCCCTGCGCAATGGCACCCCGCCCCGGCCGGATGTGCCTGAGACGATTCAGGAACGAGCCTACACATCGCCGATCTGGTACATTCCGGGCGGCTGACGCGACAGGAAGACAATTTGACCGACAATCCCGAACAGGTGCGCCGCTGGCCTGTGCTGCTGCGTGAGCCATTGGTGCACTTCATTCTTGCGGCCCTGGCCGTGTTCATCGGCTGGCATTTCGTCTCGTCCGGACGGGCAGACGAAGCGCGGACGATACGGGTCTCCAGCGCAGACCTCGAACGCCTGGCCTCCATCTATACGGCGGAGTCGGGCAGCCTGCCTGCGGGCGAGGACATGGTGGCCATGGTCAATGACTATGTCCGCGATGAGGCCCTTGCCCGGGAAGCCAGACGCCTCGGCCTCGATGAGGGCGACACAATCGTCACAAGACGGCTGGCCCAGAAGATGACTTTCATGGTCGCCGACCTCGCCCGGACGGAGACGCCGGACGATGCTGTGTTGCGCGACTGGTACGAGACCCATGCCGACAGGTTTACCGAGCCGCAGACGATCACCTTCCGGCATGTCTTCTTCAGCGAAGATGTCCGCGGCAAGGCAGCGGCGGCCGATGCCGAGGCGGCGCTGGAAAGCCTGAACGCCGGCGGGGACTGGCGAGACACAGGCGACCCGTTCATGCTGCAGCGCGCCTATGGCGATCTGCCGCTGCGCGAAGTCGTGCGCCTCTTCGGCGGCGAGTTTGCGCAAGCGCTTGCGGCGACACCAGCCTCGGACCTCTGGACAGGTCCAATACGGTCGGCCCTCGGCGTGCATCTGGTGCAGGTCAGTGCCAATGCCCCGCCCCGGCTTCCGCCTTTCGAAGAGGTGAAGGCGAAGGTTCTGGCGGACTGGCAGGACGAAACCCGGCGCGAGGCGAACGAGAAGGCGATCCAGGACATCATCGCCCGCTACAAGGTCGAGGTCGAAGGCATCAATGCCGAATAGGGCCGCAATTTTGCGCTGGCTGGCGGTTTGTTTCACCGGGCTTTCCGTCTGGTTGATGGCGGCTGCGCCTGCGGCGGCGCATGAAGTCCGCCCGGCCTATCTGGAGGTGGTCGAAACGGCCCCCGGCACATATGACGTGACCTGGAAACAGCCGGTGCTGGATGGCCGCCGCCTGAAGATCGACCCGGTTTTCCCGGAGGCCTGCGCGCGCGAAGGCGAATATGTCGCCTCGCCCGGCGGCACCCTGGTACAGCGCTGGACCACGCATTGCGACCTCAACCAGGGCGAGATCCGGATCGACGGACTGGAACGTACGCTGACAGATGCCTTCGTACGGATCGACCGGCTCGAAGGAGACGACATCGGCGCGGTCCTGCGCCCGGCAACGCCCGCCCTTGACCTGACCATGCCGACCGGTGCGCCGGTGGCCACCTATTTCCGGATCGGGGTTGAGCACATCATTTTCGGGTGGGACCACCTTCTCTTTGTGCTGGGCATGGTGCTGCTGGTGCGCCCGCGCCAGCTGCTGCTGACGCTGACAGCCTTCACAGTGGCGCACTCGATTACGCTGGCCGCAGCGACGCTGGGCGGCATCACCCTGCCCGGTCCGCCGGTAGAAATCACCATCGCGATGAGCATCGCCCTGCTGGGGGCCGAGGCGATGCACCGGATCAAGGGCTGGAACACGCTGAGCCAGCGCATCCCCTGGGCCATCGCCTTCGGCTTCGGCCTGATCCACGGCTTCGGCTTTGCGGGCGCGCTGGCGGAAATCGGCCTGCCCAAGGGCGCCGAAGCCATGGCGCTGCTGCTGTTCAATGTCGGCGTTGAGGCCGGTCAGATCCTGTTCGTCAGCGTGCTGCTGGCGGGGGCGTTCATCGTCCACAAGCTGGCAGCGAAGCGCATGGTGGCGCTACGGGCCGTGCTGGCCTATTTCATCGGCTTCATGGGCAGCTACTGGGCCATCGAACGGATCGCCGGCGCCTTTTTCGGCATCTGAGCGGCTAGAAGCCCAGCGCCTTCCACAACATGCGCGCAGCCACGACGGCCAGCAGGATGGCGAACATCCGGCGCAGGCGCGCGGCATCCAGCTTGTGCGCCAGAGACGCCCCGACCGGGGCCATGGTGACGGTAAACAGCGAGATCAACGCAAAGGCCGCCAGGTTCACATGGCCGAGCGAGAATGGCGGCAGCCCTTCCCGTCCCCAGCCAATGACAATGGCGGTGATCGCCGAAGGAAGGCCGATGGCCACGCCCCAGCCGGCTGCGGTCGCCACGGCCTGGTGGATCGGTCGGCCATAAAGCGTCATCAGGCTGACGCCGAACGTGCCCCCGCCGATCCCCATCAGGGCAGACAGCGCGCCGACAGCCATGCCGAGCACACTCCTTAGCGGCCCCTTCGGCATGTCGTCAGCCAGGCGCCATGTCGGGCGGCCGAAGAACAGCTGCGCCGACAGGACAAAGGCCAGCGAACCGAAAATGCCGAGCAGCGCCCGTTTGGACAGGAAACCGGTCAGCGACATGCCCGCCAGCGCGCCCAGCATGATCCAGGGCGCCCAGCCCCGGATGATCGACCAGTCGACGGCGCCATGGCTGTTATGGGCGCTGACGCTGCGCGCCGAGGTGAGGATGATCGTCGCCAGCGAGGTTGATACGGCCACATGCATCGCCGTCTCGCCATAGCCCATGGCATCGAACAGGAAGTACAGGACCGGCACGATGATCGCCCCGCCGCCAATGCCGAACAGGCCTGCAGCCAGACCGGCGGCAGCCCCCGCCAGCGCCAATGCCACCAGCAACGGACCATACTGAACGGCCAGTTCCATCATGTTTTTTCCTCCCGCATGGCCCGCCAGAGGTGTCGCAGCCCCGGGTGACGGCTATTTTTTCCATGCACGCTGTTTGCACGACCCGGCAGGCCAAGGCCAGCTTGAAACGCTGCGTTCTGCTGCAGGCGCTACGCAGTACCGGCTCAGAAAAGGCCAGCGCGCGCCCGACAAGTCTTACCAGATACTTGCACCGCATAAGGAATTTCCTCCGCGTTCTTAGCCCGAAAGAAACGTTAATCGCCCATAACCTATCCCGGGTGTGTGCAATCGGGACAAGCTCATGTTGAACAAGCTGACCTCTTGGAAAGAAAATCGCGACGGCAATGTTGCGATCATTCTGGCGATCGCCATCGTGCCGATTCTTGTTCTGGTCGGCATCGCAATCGACCTGCAGAATACCAATACGAGCCGCCAGTTCATCCAGTACACAATGGACAATGCCGTGATTGCCGGTTCGCGGGAAATGCAGGCAGGCAAGTCCAAGGCCGAAATCAACGCCTATATCAACAAATTCGTCGATGGTGTGGTGAAGGCCAAGAATTACGCCATCGCCTGCAAGCCGGTCGAAGTGGCCTACTCGGAAGACAGCCAGGACATCAACGCAACGATCAAGTGCCAGCAGGAAACCACACTGACTGAACTGATCGGCTATCACTATCTGGACTTCACTGTCACGTCCGGCTCCACCTACGGGATCGGCAAGGTCGACGTGTCCTTCGTTTTCGACATCTCGGGCTCGATGGGCTGGAGCGGCAAGATGGACGCCCTGAAGGACGCAGCGGAGGATGCTGTCGACGTGCTTCTGCCAACGGGCGAAGCGGCCGATATGGGCGATGTGCGTATCTCAATGGTGTCCTATTCGGACTATCTGGATGCTGGCGCCTATTTCCAGAAGGTCACCAACAAAAGCCCGACGCGGACCTATTCAGCCACCTATACGACAACTGAACGTGTTTGCGTTAAGTGGAAACGCAACGGTCGTTGCCGACGCTACGAATATCAGGACGTCGAGCGCACGACGACCAAGAAAATCACCAATACGTGCGTGAAAGAACGCCGCGGGTCCGAGACCTATACGGATGAAAAACCAGGGCCGTTCGCATGGATTGAAGCTGTGGATGCCGAGTATGACTCGTACCGCGACCGCTGGAACGTCGCCAGCTGCAACCCGATCGGCCCTCTTCCGCTGACGGATGACCGGCGCGACCTCAAAAATTATATCGGCAACCTGAATGCCAATGGCGGCACCGCCGGCCACATCGGCATCGCCTGGGGCTGGTATGCGATCTCCCCGGAATGGGATAGTGTCTGGCCGTCGGCCTCCGATCCGCTCGAATATGATGAGCCGGATTCGGCCAAGGCCATGATCATCATGACCGATGGTGACTTCCTGAACTGGCACAATAACGGCGAAGGCAGTTCCTTCGACCAGGCCAAGAAGCTGTGCGACAATATCAAGAAAGATGACGTGCGGGTGTATACCGTGGCCTTCCAGGCACCGAACCAGGGTAAGCAGATCCTCGAATACTGCGCATCGGGCACAGAGTTCGCATTCAAGGCGGAAAGCGCCGACGAACTGACCGACGCCTATACCAAGATTGCCCAGTCGATCTCGGACCTGCGCATTACCTACTGATCCGGCAATTGGCGGGGCCGCTTAGCCGAGCGACAGCCCCGCCAGTTCCCCCTCTTCCCGCCAGCTTTTCAGAATGGCGAAGTACGGATCCGGCCCTGCGCCATAGGACGCATCCTGACGGCTCCGGTCCCCCGGCTTGCCCTCATTGTTGTAGTAGCCTGGCGTGCACTCTTCGAGAAACTTCTGGCGCAGCATCGCCTTCTCGATGATCGTGTCGACCCAGGCCTGCTCGGCCTCCCCGGTCAGCTCGAACCGCCCGGCCTGACGCGCCTTGGTTTCCGCCAGCGTATAACCGATCTGCACGGCCTGTTCGGCCAGCAGGTGCGGATAGTTCGCTGTGAACCCGGCCTGTCCCGGCCCCATCACGAACAGATTGGGGAATCCGTGCACGAACATGCCGTGCAGGCTGCGCATGCCCTCCCCCCAGGCCTCGGCCAGAGACACGCCCTGCTTGCCGACAGGATTGTAACCTGCCCGGCGGGTGTAATCGGTGCCGACCTCGAACCCGGTCGCATAGATCAGGCAGTCGACCTTGTATTCCTTGCCCTTCACGACCACGCCGTGTTCGGTGATGGCATCGACACCCTGGCCTTCGGTATCCACCAGCGTGACATTCTCCCGGTTGAACGCCGCAAGATAGTCGTCGTGGAAACAGGGCCGTTTGCAGAATTGCCGGTACCAGGGTTTCAGGGCCTCGGCCGTCGCAGGATCTTTCACGATCTCGTCGACCCGGCCGCGCACCTGCTCCATCTTCTTGAAGTCGGCGAGCTCTGCCAGCTCTGACAGCTTCTCTGGTGACAGGTCCCTGTTGCCTTCCTGCGTCGCGATATGCAGCAGGTTGCGGATAATGTCCGTCCACCCATCCTGCACCATGTCGACCGGGGCAAACCCGCCGGAGACGAGCGTATTGAAATTCTCCATCCGCGCCTTCTGCCAGCCGGGCTGAAGGCTTTTCACCCATTCATCATCCGTTGGCCGGTCGCCGCGATAGTCCACCGAGGATGGCGTGCGCTGGAACACGTAGAGGTGCTTTGCCCCGCGGGCGAGATGCGGCACGCACTGCACAGCCGTCGCGCCCGTTCCGATGATGCCAACCACCTTGTCGGAGAGCTTGTCGAGGCCGCCGGAACAATCACCGCCGGTATAATCATAGTCCCAGCGGCTGGTATGGAAGGAATGGCCTTTGAAGCTCTCGACGCCCGGAATGCCGGGGAGTTTCGGCCGGTTCAGCGGACCATTGGACATGACCACATACTGCGCCGTGAAGTCATCACCGCGATTTGTCAGCACCTGCCAGGCGTTCTTGTCCTCAACCCAGTTAAGGCCTGTAATCTCCGTCCCCAGAAGGGCATTGCGGTAGAGGTCGTAGTGCCGCGCGATCCGGCGCGAGTGTTCCAGGATCTCCGGCGCGCGGGAGTATTTCTCCACCGGCATGTAGCCGGTCTCTTCCAGCATCGGCAGGTAGATATAGCTCTCGATGTCACAGGCCGCGCCGGGATAACGGTTCCAGTACCAGGTGCCGCCGAAATCGCCGCCCTTCTCCACCATGCGGATATCGTCAAACCCGGCCTCGCGCAGCTTCCCAGCGGCCAGAAGCCCGCCAAAACCGCCGCCGATAACGCAGACTTCCACATGGTCCGCCACCGGATCGCGGGGCTCGAAGTCGCAATAAGGGTCATCGATATAGTGGGCGAAGTCGCCCGCCATGTTCACATACTGGTCGTTGCCTTCGGCGCGCAGGCGCTTGTCGCGTTCGGCGCGATACTTGTCGCGCAGGGCGTCCGGATCAAACGCCTCAGGCCGTGCATCATCTGCCATGGCCGCTTCCTCCTGATGTTTCCTCGTCCGGATCTTTTGCCCGGCTGGGGCCAGTTTACCGGAACCCGGCCGCCTGAAACAGGCTGACCCAACGCCAACCCGGGGCAGAAAACGCCAACGCCCTGCCAAGGCCCTGCCATTACTCTGCAAGACCGGTTACTTGCCTGCTTGACGGAATGCGGCGCGGCAGCGAAGGCTCCCGCGCATGCGCCTGCCTCATCCGATCATTCTTGTCTGCCTGGCCGTCCTGTGCGGCTGCACGCTCGACGCCACGATGAAGGGTGTCACGCTGGGCGGGACAGGCGTGATCACGGCGACGGCCTGGCGTTACATCCTGGCATCCGCGATCATGGTCAGCCTGTTCGTGGCGGCGCGCCGCCCGATGCCGGGGCGAAAGGCCATCCGTTTCCACACTTTGCGCTCCATCGCGCAAGTCCTGTCATCTGTGACCTTCTTCTACGCGCTGACCCAGATTACGCTCGCCGAAGCGGTGGTGATGGGCTTTACCGCCGCGCTGATGATCGCGCCGATTGCCCGCGTCCTGCTGGGCGAGCGGATGAGCCCGGTCACGGTCGGCGCCTCGCTGGTCGGCTTTGTGGGCGCCGCGATTGCCATTTCCGGTGAACCTGCCAGCGCCCCGGTTGGCGGCACCCGCCTTTATGGCATTGCGGCCATGCTGGTCTCTGCCGTCGGCTATGCGCTCAATATCGTCCTGTTGCGGATGCGCACAAAGGAAGAAGACGCGCTGACGCTGGTCACCTTCATGAACGTGCTGCCAGCCCTCTTCCTCATCCCCTTCCTGCCCTTTGCCGGTCCGCTGCCGGAGACCAATGCGTGGCCGCTGCTGGCGGGAGCAGGTGTCGCTGCCGTGGGGATCTGGTCGTTCATGACGCTCGCCTATGCCCGCGCGAGGGCGCAGACGCTGGCGCCGTTCGAATATACGGGGCTGATCTGGTCGTCCCTGCTCGGCTATGCCTTCTTTCAGGAGATTCCGAGCCTGCGCCTCTATGGCGGCGCGGCGATCATCATCCTCGCCTGCCTGGTCGTGGCGTTCGAAACCCATTTCACCGCCCGCCGGGAAGCCCGCGCCGCGGCTGCCGAAATCGCGCCCTGACGCCTACCAGACGCCGGCATTCTTGAGCGCCGTGTCGAGGTCGGGCGGAATGTCGAGCGCTGCCTCGCCGGATTTCAGGTCGCGCGGGGCGTCTTCCGGCTTCAGGTAGCGCCAGCCCTGGAACGGGCGCTTGGCCTGCGCATAGGTGCGCACCAGCTCCGGATCGAAGACGAGGGCGCACATGTCCCGGCCCTCAGAATCCTTCTCCTGCCGGATATCGACGATCCGCTGGCGCACACGGATCGCGCCTTTGACGACCCAGTAGATCGACCCGCCGCGCAGGATCTCCTCTGCCCGTTTCGGGAACATGCGCGTGAAGTGCATTGGATTCGGGGCGGTTTTCAGGAAGCGCGCCTGCCATCTGGCGATGTCGTCGACATCTTCGGAGCCCACGCTGAGTTTCACCATGTGAATCGTCATGGGGCCAGTCTAGCGCGCCGCCGCGCGGAGGCCAAAGCCGCTACTGTATCAGCTGGGCGGATTCGAATTCCTGCTGGGCTTCATTGCTGGCGAAGAAGAATTCGGCGTTCACGATATTGGCCGAATAGCGCCGGTCGATCGTGCGGAAGGCCGCGCGGGCCTGCAAATCGATCGAGAAACCGGAGACATAGCTCATGCCCCAGCGCGGCTCTGTCCGGATGAAATAGGACTGGTCGTAGCGGGTCAGCGTGCCGCCCTCAGGGCCGGAGACCGGGTGCGGCAGCGTGTAGTCGATGCGCAGGAAGCGCTCGCCCACAGGGTCCAGCCAGGCCGTCGCGGCGAGGCGCTGGGCGGCCCAGACGTCGAATTCCCCGTCATTGCTGGAGGGACGGTGATGGAAGGAGACTTTCCAGGCTGCGCCCTTGTCGTCCACAGTCACCTGCGGGCCGAGACTGGCGCGCAGATCGTCCGGGAAGAGGCGCCCGTCCGGGGCGGCCTCGTTCGCCCATTCTGCAGCAACTGTGTCGAGTTCCTCGTCCTCGCCGTCCCAGGCCAGTGCCGTCCAGCGGTCCCGGCCCTTCTTGCGCGGATCGAAGCGATAGACGCGGCGGGCGTGGGAGGACTGGAGCTCGACCGTGAAGGCGGCGCGCAGCGTGGTCGGCGCCTCCGTCGCTTCCAGCGCGGCGTTCATCGGGCCCGATCCTGTGGCCAGTGTGAAGGTGAGCAACCAGGCGAGAAACATGACGGCGAAGCAATCCTCCAGGCAGGGTTAGGCCCGGATTACGGCATCACTACGGCGGACGAAGCCGGACCAAACCATGACCAGGGCGGATCACAGCATGCGCCAACAATGATTTACGTGAGTTGAACAGGACCACGGCCGGACTGCGCCGGAGCTCTCCGGACCGGACCGCTCAGTCCTTGTCGGCGTCCTTGATCGGCACGCCGTAAAGTTCCAGCCGGTGATCGACCAGCCGGAAGCCGAGCCGTTTCGCGATCAGTTCCTGCAGCTCCTCGATTTCCTCGGAGTGGAACTCGACCACTTCACCGGTGCGCACATTGATCAGGTGATCATGGTGCTCGTCGGGCACTTCCTCATAGCGGGCCCGGCCATCGCGGAAATCGTGCGCCTGGATGATGCCGGCATCTTCGAACAGTTTTACGGTCCGGTAGACCGTGGCCAGCGAGATGGAGGCGTCCTGGGCATTGGCCCGGCGGTGCAGTTCTTCGGCGTCGGGGTGGTCCGTCGCGGTCGAGAGAACGCGGGCAATCACGCGGCGGGGCTCCGTCATGCGGAGACCCTTCTCAACGCAGAGTTTTTCGAGTCGATCCATGTTACGTATTTGCCCTTAGCGCGACGGTAAGTCCAGTTTCAGTTGGTCGTTCCTGATAACAGTGTCAACTGCGGCCAGCCGTGCGAGGCGGGCAAGTTCGGCCTCCAGCCGGGCGTCCCGGGCTCCGGTCCAGACGACGCCCGGTTCCGGCCAGACCTGTTCCAGCGTCAGCGTTCCGGCCGCCCGGTCGGCTTTCACCTCCACCCGGCCCACCATCCGGTCCCCTTCCAGAAGTGGATAGACATAATAGCCCCAGCGGCGTTTGGCCGCCGGGACGAA
>MDTG01420772.1_pt1 | contig 32062 bp, 20 predicted proteins | sample 811421 | NCBI WGS metagenome assembly MDTG01 (sample SAMN05326645, study PRJNA326480) | marine metagenome | isolation source: seawater | place: Pacific Ocean: South East | collected 2011
AAGAAGGCAACCGGATTTAACAGTTATCACTGACAATGTTCACAAACCACATAACTCAGCGGCCATCATTAGATCCTGTGATGCAATTGGAATAGGTAATATTTATTGTTTATCAAAAAATGAAGAAAAAGTTGGGGTTAATTTGAAGGCAGCTAGTGGCACTAATAGATGGGTTAAAATGCATATTTTTAACTCAGCAACAAAATTTTTCAAGAAATTAAAAAGTGATGGATTTACAATTTATATTGCAAATAATAATGGGATTTCATCAGATTTTAGAGACGTAGACTACACAGTCCCAACAGCAATAGCCTTAGGGGCAGAGTTAGATGGAATCTCACAAGAATTAAAAGTTTTATCTGATCATGAAATTTCTATACCTATGAATGGTATGGCTGAAAACTTAAATGTTTCAGTAGCAAACGCAATCATCCTATTTGAAATACAGCGTCAAAGAAAAATAGCAGGATTATATAAAAAAACAAGATTGTGTAAAACCCAGTTCGATAAACTTCTTTTTGAATTCTCTTATCCAAAATTAGCAAATGTCTTTAACAAAAAAGGTGAAAAATATCCCGCATTAGATGAAGTAGGACAAATAATTAAATAACAAAAGAGTTTAAAAATAAAGTCGCAAAACAGTAATAGCAACACAGGCAAATCGTTTTCTTTTCTCAACTTCAACGCTTACCTCATTAATAACCTCAATACTTTTTTCTAGGGGAGTCAAATTTTTTAATTTTATTCTAGCTCTCACTCTAGATCCTGACTTCACAGGGAATGGGAATCGCACTTGATTTAAACCGTAGTTTATTATAAGCCTAGCTTTTGGGTATAGATTAGTTCTTGCATTGGCAACATCTGTTAGTTTAGGTAATAATGCCAAAGTTAAAAATCCATGAGCGATGGTGGTTTTAAAAGGAGATTCTTTCTCCGCTCTTTCTAAATCGGTATGTATCCATTGTTGGTCCCCAGTAACATCTGCAAATTGGTTTATACATTCTTGATCTATTTTTTGCCATTCCCCTACATAAATTTCTCTCCCAATATTTTTATTCAAATCTTCATACATGTCTTTTACCATCGGATTCTTGAAAACTTTCCGGGAATTAAATAAGTGCCTACTTTCGAATGGATTAAGGTTGGCGATCCATGGGTTGTTTAATGTATTGGTTATATGATCATTGAGTCTATTAGACCAAGACTGAAATGTTGGTTCAAGCATTGCCCGAAACTGAGCAGTGTTTTCTTGGAAATCTTCTTTTTTATCTCGAATAAATTCAAGGACATTCATTTATATGGCCCCTCTTTATTTTCCTTTAAATTAAAAATTTAGGTAATACCATACGGATTAATTTATACTTATCTAGAGACGTATGTATAGTCAAGATAAAACATTCACAAAAATAAAATTTAAAATTGATAACCCAAATATATTTCATGGAAAAACCCTCTTTTTTCTTTATACACATTTAAGGGATAACTTATCCCATTCTTTATATATAATTTTTCCTCTACATTGAAATATTGTTCATTTGACAATATATACCCAAAATTAAAAGAATTTTTTATTTGTTTTGATACGTTAAGCCTTAAGTCATATGTGTTCTGCTCAATATAACTTTGGAAAGTGATTTCTGCAGGAATAAAGTTTAAAGGACCATAATTTAAATCTAAAATAAAAAGGTAATCGACATCATCACCATAAAATAAAACACTTGTAATTGGACCAAAAGATAGCCCAAAGAAGAGGTCTACTTCATCTGGACTTAAATTATCTTTTTCTGCTAAAACAAAATAAAAGTTGAAACCACCACCCATCGTCAAATAAGGTAGAAATTCCCTCTTGTACCCCGAAGTTATATTAAACTCTGGATCTGTATCAGAATCTAAATCAATTTGGCTAAGCCAAAAATCACTGAATAGTCCATTGATACCATTAATATCATAATATCCATCGATATTGAATTGACTTTGAGAATAATTAACAAATATTCCAGATTCTTTCCCAACTTTTGCTTTTAAACCCATAGACCTAGATGAATTATCATTTTGTGAGTTAATTTGATCAATTAAAAATGTATTTAAAAAAATATAAAATAATGTTCGAATGTCTGTAGTCCTTATATTATTGCATATCTTTATTTAAATTAATTCTTCCTTATTTTATCAAACCATAAAATACCAATAATGGTCTTAACATCTGTAATTTTACCTTCCCAAACCATTGATACAGCATTTTCAACGGAGGTTGGTAGTAGCTCTATGAACTCATCTTCATCTAATCTAGATTGAGTTTTTTCTAGCTCTTCTGCAAGAAAAACAAACATGACTTCATTTGCAAATCCTATAGCTGGAAATATTTTGGTAAGGTAAGTCAACTTATTTGGCTTGTAACCAATTTCTTCTTCTAATTCTCTTTTTGCGCAGAGCATAGGATCTTCATTTTCATCTAACTTACCGGCGGGTAATTCAATAAATTCATTTTTTGGAGCATATCGATATTGTCTAATTAAACCTATTTTATTACTTGGAAGAATCGGTATGATAACTACAGCACCCGGATGGTTTATCCATTCCCTAGTTGCTTTTTTTCTATTGGGTAATTCTACTACATCTCTTCGCAGGTCTAGGACCTTGCCCTTAAAGATTACCTCTGATGAAATTTTTCTTTCTTGAAAGTCAGACATAAAAAATATCACTGCTTATTCATTAAATGCTTATTGAGCTATCTCAGACTTTCCAAATGCTAATATGGGATAAAATATTGTTGGTAAAAATATCATCCCAAGTGCAAATATTATTTTTTTTCCGAATAATTTTGCAATTTGAAGAGAAACTAAAACATGTCCTAGGGGTAATATTAAATAAATAACTATCCACCAAAAAGGTTTCTTCAAAATTTTCGTCAAAATAAAAAGATTAAAAAAGGGAATTAATACCTTCCAACCCGATTGGCTCGCCTTTGAAAAGAGTTTCCACCAGGAAGCAGTAATTATCAAAACAAATATTAGAGATAAAACAATCATGATAATTAGAACATTGCCAGAAAATAATCCAGATGAATCGGAGCTCGTTTTTGAATTTTCTTGCTTAGAATTTCCAATTGGTGCAGAACCTTTAATTACCTTGGTTGATGAACCCACACTCTCGATTTTAAAGATTTTAGGTGGAGTCATATCAAATAGAACTTGGCTATCATCGGAGGTCTCAACAACCTGCTCGCCTGCGTTCCCAGCTAGATCGTTGTAATCAATCATGAAGGGAATTACTCCTTCAGTATCTTTATCGGTTAAAATTTGAGAATATTTATATTTTAGGTTTGATTCATCCAATTGTGATATTTCATTGCCATTTATTTTAACGGTAACTATAAACAGACTTTCGCTAGCTACAAACTCAAGAAACACTGAATCACCTTTAACTGCAAGAGATTCATCATATGGATTATTTGAAAAAAGGGTTACGTTATTAAGTGTAGGTTCTGTACCATCAAATATTACTTTGCTATTATTGGTAGTTGAAACTACCGTTTCTCCTAGATTTCTAGCATAATCTTCAAAATTGACACTAAATGTAATTGGCCCATCATCTCCATTATCGAAAACTCTTTCTACTTTCCAAGAATTACCTTCTCCAACAGCTTCGAGGTCGTCTCCGTTAACTTCAACTTTTGGTGGTAAAATTGGCTCACTGGCCTCAATTTCCAGCACAAACATATCATCAGGTATAGCTAAGTTATTTTTCTGAGAATTTGTTGAATTAACCGATACTCTAGTTAAGATTGGAATAGTTTCATCTATTGTTAATATGCTATCACTAACAGTGCTGATAACACTATTTCCTGCTCTATCCCAAATTTCCGCAATAAATCTAGCCTTCGCACCTTCTTTGTATCCCTCTGCAGATATAAAATCATTCCTAGGGACTAAAATCTCTTTTAATTCTTCTAAGTCCTTACCCATAATTAGGTAAGCTTCACCTAAATCAAAATAATTTTCACCATCAAAGCTTACTCTAATCTGTATTCGTCCCCCTTCCAAACTTTCATCAGAAGAAATTGGTACATCTACCTTAACAGATGTAGACATGGAATTCCAATATATTACTTTTCCCTGACCCAGAGTAAAAGAGTTGAGAAATAGAATTACACTTGAAAGATATTTCATGCCATTTTATTCCCAATCAGCCAAAAGTTTTTTTGCAATTTGTTTTTGTTCGTAGCTTTCAACAAGCTGATCTGATAGTAGAGGTAAATCAATCAAATCTTTGAGCAACTTATGTGCTTTAGAATCATTACCATTTTTTTTTAACGCTTGGGCAAGGTAAACAGTTTGGCTCGGTGTGCTATTTCCAATTTTAAAGGCCTTTGCCAAGTGCTCTATTGCCTTTGCATTACTAGGCCATGACAGAAAAATTGGAATCCGTGGAGACTTTAAGTGGACTGCTCCAAGCATAAAATAACCTCCCCCGTTTTCGTAAGTTGAATCTAGATTTATTATTTCAAGCGACTGATTTCGCATAATATCAGCTACTCCTTCACGGGCAGCAGGCAAAACACCATAAATTTCGGCCCAGCTACCTAAGTTTACAAGGTACCAGTATCTTAATTCAACAGATTTCGGAAATTTTTCAATCATCTCTTCTGCAAGAGATTTTCCTTTGTTATATATGTTTTTTTTCTCTTTCTCTGTTTTAGCAACATACTTACCCTTAAAATAAAACGACTTTAACAAATATACAGATGCCTTAAGTTCGCTATCAATTATTTGTGCAGCATCAGTAAAATATGAAATGGCTTGGTTAATTGGGTCTTTTCTCGCTAACTCCCCAGAGCTACCCTCTGCGCGTTTATTATAAGCAAGAATCCCTAGATCAAATGAAGTTTGGGCATGTAAACCCATAAAAAAAAACAAAAGAAACGACATTTTTTTCATCAAAAGTTTAACCTGTTACCTAAAAGTATTCAATATAGGTAATTTTTATTTCTCGTTTAAAGTAATCTACTTTATCATCATCAAAAAGAAGATTATTGAAATTTAATTCTAAATGAAAATGATCTACAAATGTCCACCTTATTGCAGCGTTTAAATATCCACCAGTGCTGATCGACATCTTCTTTGCTGTCATATCATTCTCATTTAAGGCTGCATTATATTCAACAAGTAGCGAAAATTCAGGATTTAATTCAACATCAAGTCCAAAAAAAAGGTTTGGATCTTTATCTCCATCACTTGTTTCAATAAAATTATAATTCATACCGGAGTGAATCCCTGCATTCCCGAATGGAGTATGCCAATTTTTTGAGGCGGATAAATAAGCACCGTATGCCTTAGTATCATACCTTAACAATGAATCAGATTGATTAAAATTTCCATATCCTTGGGTGTTAATTCCCATAGCAATTCCAGGTAGTGATGTGGTCTCATCTATTATAAGATATTTTAGATTAGCCTCAGGGCGAGGGTACCAACGCAGGCTATCATCTCCGATAAGATTTGGTGAACCATATGATAAACCAAATTGGAACCGATCTGTTAGTCCGACTTGGAGACCAGTAATCATGCCACCACCATCCTGAATTCGCATGCCCAGTGAATAACTTCCGCGCACAAGCGTTCCAGCAGTTGGAATTGTTATCAAGTCAGTGGGAGGAGGATAATCTTGTCCAGAAAGAAAAGACATAAACAATGTTAAATATTTACAGAAATTATTTTTCATTATAACCCTCTCCGGCTTAGTTTCGGATAAATTACGTCTCCTAACCTTGATGTCAAAGATTTGACACGGTCAATTGGTATAGTTAAGAATTCCCCTTCCCCTTTCAAACGAAATTTAATCCCATTATCGCTTATACTTACAAAATCAATCATCAACAAATCCCCATTTTTAAGTACTAATTGATCCCAATATGTTTTAGGGATTACTTCGCCACCAAGTGGAACAATAACCCGTTTCTCGATTATTTCTTTAGTAATAATATCCGCTTCATTTAGAACATTACCGGTTCTAGGGGGCGGAGTTCGATATAATTTATCGCTAGGAGCCTGGCTTAGAGCCATATGTGAAACTAAATTCCCATCATAACCATATTCCCAAATCTGAACTACGGAAGCTATAACATCAAATTGATATTTGAAACGCCGATTAACTCTTCCGGATGGCAGATCTCTCCATCGTTCTTCTGCTAAATTACCCAAATAATCATAATCTAAGTCAATCTGCCCATATTTTTGCCCATCAATAGTCTCAAAAATAATTCTTGAAACATTTTCTCCATCATCCATTTTGATATTTGTCCTTTGATCCTTGAAGGAAAGGGGTTCTGATACGGGGAAATGCCAACGTCTGAATTCAATACTCCATGGTTCGTCCTCACCAATAATCACTAATTTAACATAATTGCCATCTTGATCATATTCGCCCCGCTCAATCAATTTTCCCCTGTTATTATATATTAACATTTCACGTTTAAATAATACGCCATTTTTCGAAAAACGTTCAATTTTGACAGGAATATCCTTTTCATTATAACTAACAGCAATATGCGGAATGCCTCTACGATCCGTTGACAACATTGATAAATTTGACATAAAATTCATATCATCTTCAAAATACCTGACATATGAAATATCATATTGTGAAAATAGTAATTTAACTATTAAAGTAACTGTGATATGTCTTAATCTAATTTCCACTTAATCATCCAAAATTAAATCTTCATCTAAGCTATTTGAAAGTTTAAATCGAAGGATAGCTTTATTATCTTTATCACAGACATATACCACACCCCTATTATCAACTGTAACTGCTACTGGCTTTTTAAAAGTTGAACCACTTTCAATAAGACCCAGCTCTTTGAAGAACTTTCCTCTTGGGTCAAAAACTTTCACACTAGGTTTATTACTATCAGCAATGTAAACATATTTGTTTTTATCAATTGCAATATCCATCGGAAGGCTAAAAAATTCTGAATCAGTTATATCAGTATTCCCAGGTTGAAAGCCTGAACTATACACTGCGAAATCTCCAGAAAAATTAGGTACAATCTTATGAACAGGAAAAAAATTTCCCGCCTGAGTGTAATACAAATTACCCTCATAATCTACATCGATACTAAGTGGCCTATTAACTGTTCCCGCACCAGTACCAAACCCTTTTATTGTTGAACCAAATGCGCCTGTGAAACACCATAAGCGTTGCCCATTTTTTAGTTCAATTAAAAGGGACTTTTTAAAAACAACCTCTAAAATTCGAGATTTATTAGTTAAGCTAGTATAATCATCGCAAAGAATAATAAAATTTCCTTGTCCAGCGGGGGATGTAATGCCACTGAATTCGCTCAAACCTGAATCATAGTAAGCATCTAACAAGTTATTTCTAAGAAGACTGCCATCATAAAAAATATAAGGTGATGAAATTGAATCAATAATAGATTGATCATTTGAAAAAACAGTATCAACTAACATCCAATCGGTATCATTTAAAAAGGAAACCCAATTTTTATCCCAACTATTTATGTTTTCTATTTCTCCAGATTCCATGTGTCTAAATGACCCAGAGGTAGATACTTTCTCAATACCAATATGATTCCAATATTGATTCCACACGTAAACTTTTTCGGTTCCATCAATGAAAAAAATATTCATTTTTTCATCAATATCTACATCTATTGGCGCGATAAAACTGCCATTTTCATTCCTTAAATTTTTTAGTGTGGAAAACTTGTCTGGCTTTTCTCCATTTTGGTCAAGTACAAAAATAGAATGATTGGAGGAATCTGCAATGAAAATTCTGCCATCTTGAGCTATTGAAATTTCAGTGGGATCTATTATACCAAACTCACTATCCCACAATGGCTTAAGCTCCAAGAAAGAAGTATCGCCAGCGAAAAATAATTCACTAGAGTCGCTATTTATATCTTCAGGAATGGAAAATTTTTGCAGACAACCTGATAGCATGAAGGTAAGTAATAAATGAAGATAAATTTGTTCTCTTTTCATTAAAATGAGAATCCAATACTAAATCTTTTCGGATCAGATAAATGTTTAAAATTAGCATATCCATAATCCGTACGTAAATTAACAGGACCAATTGGGTAAACAAGTCCTATACCAAAAGTAAAATTTTCTTCATTTTTATTAAATTTAAATCCAGTCCGAAAATAAAGTATTTTTTTTAGAAAATACTCGAACCCTGTGACGATGTATTCTGCATTATCAACAGGGTGATTAAGTTGGATTGAAAATGTAACATGATGTAACTCAGTACGTAAGGGTTCAATTGCTCCACCAACCCGAAAAATAGTAGGTGGTGAAAATTCTAAGTAATTTGCTTTTTCAATAATTTCTTGTCCTGATGCTTTATCAATAATGCGTTTTTTATAGGATCCGTTTGGCAAAACCTGACTTCCAAAATGTGACAATGAAGCACAAAATCGAAGTGTTTTGTAACCTGTGTGGTAAAATGTCCCCACATCCAAAAGAAGGGCCTCCATATTATTTTCAGCTAAATTTTCCGATACATGCTTTAACGTTATTCCAAAACTAAAACGGCTAGTCATTTTTGTACCATACGTCAAAGCCAAAAATCTATCTTGATAGGTAAAGTAATTACCTGTCCCATCGGGATAATACTCTGTAGTCTCCTCCATTGGTTTCATATGTAAAATCCCGCCACTTAGTCCTATGTTATGTCTTCCGTAGATCTTGTGTCCAATACTGAAATAATCATAATTTATTTCTGCTGGCCACTGTATTTGAGATATAGAAATTTCAGTTTTCTCAAACTGAGCAATAATCGCTGGATTGTAATAAATACTTGCAGCATCCTGACTCAATGCAACAACTGATTCACCCATTCCAATAGCACGAGCACTCACCCCAATATTTAAAAAAGAAAAAACTGAGGTTCCAGACCTCTGCCCTCCTAAGATAGGAAATAAATTTTGTCCATAGCTAATAGATATGAAAAGATAACAGAATATAATGTAATGAAAAAACTTTACCATTAAAAAATAATTTGTAAGCCAAGCTCAACCTGTCTGGGTTTGCGAAATCTAGAAGGATCCAAGTTTGGGTCAGGTCTACCAGCCAATTGGTATCCAATTATTTCACCTTTATCATAACCGCGTCCGGTAAAAGGGTTAATTCTTCTTGGCGTTCTCTCATCAAGTAGGTTTTCTGTTTCAAGATACATTTTAATTTTAAAATCTTTAGCTAAAATGGTTTTATAGATTTTTATATCTACATTGCGTGTTGGGACCTTAGAAACTTGAGAAAATGGTCTATCGTCCTCTCTTGGCCCGTTGTAGTACTCTCTCCCATTTACAACTACGATTTCATCAACAATTGAGCGTGTATAGCGCCTTCCTGATTCATAGTCGAGTCGAACAGAAACACCCCAGTTTTTTGGATTATCATATGATAGATTAGTAAAAAAATGGACTGGTCTGTCCCAACTCATGTAGTTTTCACCAAGTGGCTTTTCTCTCAACTGTCCTGCCTGTACTAAAAGGTTATCAAGTGGAGATGAACTCTTCCCAGTTACAATACTGTAGTTAAAATTTGCATCTGCATACCAATTTTTTAATAAGCGACTTTTTAAAATTACTTCAACACCTCTAGCTCGAGCATAATCGGCATTAAAAAACATGTTAAATGAAAGATGTGCATATTTAGGGTTTGATGGGCGTATAGTTTGAGATGTTTCATAATCGAACATATCCTTCCAGTAGGCTTTGAGCTCCAGAATTTGGTCCTCGCTAAAACGGTGCTTTATCCCAATCTCGTATTGCACGGTTGTTTTAGGATTTAGATTTGGGTTGCCAAAAACCTGATATGTTGATTCGGCCTTAGAATTTATTTTTGCATAAACGTACTGAAAAGTAGGTAATTGAGAAAAGTGCCCATAATAAAAGTATAAAACATCATTATCGGTAACAGGGTGAGAAATCCCAAATCTTGGGGCAAATCTGGCTTTCATTCGATAAGGATTATTGAACCAAGGAAATTTGAATGTCTCCTCATAAAATAATTTTCTCGCCTCATCAGTGATGATAATATTTCCAGTATCTATGATAGCATTTTCGACATATCTTCCTGGAATCCAATAATCTAATCGGGACCCAATATTCATTGTCATTCCTTCAAAAACTATTCTATCCTGAAAATAAATAGCACCAAAATATGTGTTTACATTATAAGAGTCATAGTTCGCGCCGAATGATGAAGATCCACTCCAAGGTTCATCAATATCTAAAACTTGCAGATTAGATATTGTATGCTCAAATCCCGTTTTAATTTTATGCCTGTTTTTAGTATGAAAGGTCCAGTCTAAATCTAATCTAGCATTATCTGAAACTAGGTTATACCATTCTGGTGCAAACCCAGAATCATAAAATTCATCTCCATAAGAAATCACTATATTCCCATCTTGATTGGTCTCATCTAGATTATAGTTGATAGGCTCAAGGTCTAGTCGCTCTTTGTATTCCCCCCATTCTAGGTCTTGAACTGCGCTGTGTTCCATTGTTACGAAATTACCTAAGGTAATTTCGTAGAAAGATTTTGTTGAAAGGGTATGGGTCCAGTTCAGATTAATTAATCGGCTTTCCCTTGTAATGGTATTATAATTATCTAAAATATTCATGTAAGCATACGGGAAATAGGTTGATGAAAAAGCACGAGGCATATAATATCCTTGGTTAATATTCATTGATAGATCATGTGAAACGGACAACTTTTTCATTGATGATATATCCCAAACCAACTTATAAAGTGCATGCCAATCATTGTTCTCTCTTTGGGCTAGAGTATTCATTATTTTTTCTGAAGCACTCTCAGACAAAATATTAGATGACCAGAACCGATGGGGGTATAATTTTGAAGCAACAGGTAAATTGCCATCATAAACTTTTCCATAACCATTGATAAAAAATGAAAAGTTACCAGGCAAATCATATCCTAGTAGTTTTGGAAGAGTCTGGAAAACTGGGTCTGGGCCACCTAGATTAAATTCAATTCGGTCAGAATTAAATTTGCCATCAATAGCACGATCGGTAGCATATTTTAAAGCACCTTCAAAATACTGATTTCCTTCTTTTAGTTTAATGTTTATCACGCCAGACATGGCTTGACCATATTCTGCATCATATCCACCAGTTACAATCTCCATTTCCTCGATTGCATCTGCATTAACAAAAAGGTTACCTGAATACCCAGTGAGTGGATCTTTTACAGAAAATCCATCCACAACGAATAGACTTTCATCTATTCTTCCACCACGTATATGGATTTCGTTATCTTGTGTTGTCACTCCAATTTGCTGAGATAAAATATCTTCAACACTAGATACAACTTTATTCTCAATATCTTCTTTTCTGACCCTGGCCATAGAGGAAGTTTCATCAACGTCGAAAAGTGGTTTTTTCCCCATAACGATTATGTCTTCGCCAAAGCTTAAGACAGTCTCTTCTAATGCAAAATTCTGAGTTAAGTCCATTCCTGATAAAATTTTAACACCGGTTTTTAAAATAATTTTATAACCAATCATTGATATTTCCATGTCATAGCTGCCGGGGTTGATTTTATCAATGACATAACGCCCGTTCAAATCTGTGGCGGTGCCATAATATGTCCCTTTGAGCATGACATTAACACCCGGGAGAGGCATACCGTTCAGATCATTTATTGCTCCTGAAATACGTCCAGATTTGTCAGCAAATAAAAAAGATGTTAAAATTATTATTATGAATGTTTTCATTCAAAAAACTCTTGAATTAATATGTGCTGGAAAAACTTAGCCGCAGATCCGTTTCCATCTAACTTAGGCCTGTATCCATCATGCAAGGGTACAGTCAGCATCACAACCTTACCTGATAATCTGATTGGTGAAAGGCGATATTGACCAATGGAACATACCGTTGGTTCTCCGGACCAACCATCTCCACTTTGGGGCTCTTCCATATGATATATTTCTCGATAAGTATCAAATTGATCTAGGTTCGGCCAAAAACCTTTTACCCGAATTGCGATTAAATGTGAGACAGATAAATTGAGTTCAGGGTCAAAATCACATATTAGTTTTTTGCCTGGAAAAAGTCTGCCATTAGGGTTCAAGGTCACCATAGAATCAATGGGGAACCAAACAAATGTAGAATCCTCAAAATCTATTGGATTAATAAATAAATTACCACCACCCATTACAAAATTTAGAAGACTCGCCTCTGCAGCATTATAAGTATCATTAGATGCTGCTGTATTATTATATGCAGTAAACCAAAAAATATGTTTAAAATATTTAAGATTAGCTGAAACATCCGTACTTGAAAATGGTAGTTCATCTCCAATTTCCCAGACCGAGTATCCTGTTTCACCAACTAATGTATCCATAATGCTTGAATACCAGGATAAAGTATTATTTTCATTATCCAAAGGATAGTCATCGACGATTAAAATATCGCCTTGTACAGGCTTTACCACCCAAACTTGTGCATCATTTACATTTGCGCTATCAGGAAAACTTATAATCTCACTTTTTGCTCCTGCGATATCCTGACACCAGATATGGAATGTGTTTTCTCCAACTTTAATATCTGTTAAAGTTATACTAGATTGGTCTCCAGATATGCGAGTCCAACAAGTTTCACAGCTATCATTTAAACTATAAAAGATGTTCTGAACAGTTTCATTTCCATCCAAATCGGTTATATCCCAGTTAAAAGTGCGTGTGGGAAAAGTATAACTAGTATCACTACCGATGTCCGCGATTTGCGGATTAGAAAGGAATCTAAATGAGATACTTGGCGGTGAATTTTTTACCGGAAGTACTATTTTTGAAGGAGATTGATCCATATTGCCTTCATTATCGATAGATTTTACTTCAAAACTAAAAACATCAAGCTCAGAACGAATAGGAACATAGAAGACGCCACTTTCAAGATCGGTAAAGGTCCAAGAAGTGTCCGAACTCCATTTATAATAATATCCAAGGATTTCTCCATCTAAATCTTCACCCCACCAATTTAGAACCTGTTTACTTGTAGTAATTGATTTGAAAGCTTGGTCAAGAGTATCCCATTCCATTGATGGGCCCAGAGGTTTTACAAAGGAAAATACTTTTCCCCCACTCGAATCTATCCTGGTATATATGGTATCACTAGCAACAAGTGTTAAATATGTTTCAGGCGCATAACTAACCTGGCCCCTTGATTTCTCATCATAATCCCATCGATCACAGCTTAAACAAAAAAAAATTAATAAAGTTATGTTTAGGTTTTTCAAAATTAGAAAATAAATGGGAGAAAAAATTTCTGCCTGTTTAAACTTTGCTAAACTATTTTACTAAGAGCATTTTTTTATGAGCTATAAAATCACCAGCTTTTATACGGTAAATGTATACACCAGAGGGCATGGGTTGACCATTATTATTTCTACCATCCCAATTTATCGAGTGAAAACCTGCATCATATGTTTGTCCGTTGACTACCGTTCGTATTTGCCGACCCATTGAATCATAAATCACTAACTTCACCATTTCATTCCCGCCAAGCTCGAAGCGTAATTTTGTTTTAGGATTGAATGGATTTGGAAAATTTTCTAGCAAACTATACTTGTGAGCATTTAATCCAATATTATTATCCACACTAACAGTCTGCCCTAAATCAGCTAAATCCCTTATCTGTACTTTGTGTGTCCCAAAACTGTAGTTGAAAACCCCTATGACATAATCGAGTTGGTCACCTTGTTCTAATGTACTCATAAAATTATCTGCGCCCATATTTGCCATATCATCATCAATAATTGTAGTACCTCCAGAGGGGTCTGTAATTTTCCAATCAAGCAAATTTTCAGCAGCAACGGATATAGTAATATTATCTAATCGAACTAGAACACCCTCATAAGATTCTGGGTCACCATCCTCTGAATTAGAATCCACATCCACGCAACTTATAAGAGCAGGTGCTGGTAAATCATTCCCTGAAGATAAAACTGTGACTGTTGAATTAATTAACCTTGTGTTACCATCAAATTTATAGGACCAATCCTCATCAAAATCATCAATTGTTCCTGTTACTTCTACTTCATCACCTCTTGTTAAAATAATTTCCTCCCCTTCAGGGGTATCAAACACCAATCCACTCCATTGCCCAGACCCATCTTGCATTACATATGAACTGTATCCACTCCTGTATTGTGCTGTGTCTGCCGTTACTATTCCTTTTAAAGTTACTTCACAACCTTGGTATCTAGTTGTACCAGACGGCCAAGGGGTTTTTTGAACATGGGAAATTTTTAAGTCATCAGTAACCACAAATCCAAGTTGGTTTTCTTGGATATTAAATGGATATGAACGCACTCCAACAGAGTCTTGATCAACTCCATCATCAAAGGCCAATATGTAATAATTAATTTCTTCATTATCATTGATGGGAATGAGGCCTGTCCAGATTGAGTCATTTGAGGAAGTCATAGTGGAAGTTTGATAATTTCCCCCATTAACAGAAAAACGAATTTCTGCACTTGAGACAACCGAGTTATCTTCAATTTTACATGATACTATTACCTCCGAATCAGTCGGGTCCGGAACCTGAGGTTCTCTGTTTACATCAGATATAATTGGTGGCCCTTCCCCAAAAACAATATCATCTGGATACAACGGACATAATTTATATGTTGTAGAATCTGAATAGCTACCATAATGATGATATACCCAACCAGTAGCAGATGTGATAGTATATCCCACAGAGGGTTTACCTACTCCCCCATTCTCAGGTGAAGCAAAATAATTAGCAACTTGGTAAGAATCGTCATCTAAAAGTATACCTCCAGATCCATCATCCATTTCAAATACATCCCATTGAAAATTATTATCTGTTACAATTGCATCTTCAACTCGCACCATTACGTTACCCCATTTTTCAGCAGTTGTAGGCCATCTCAGGTCGCCTGTTTTTACAAGATTCACTGGTGGCAGAGGTTGATCAAAATCAAGGATATTAATAGGCGAAGTAATAAATAACTCAGTCATGTTTGATCCATCTGTAGAATATTCACCTATGTAACCAGTGACTTGTATAAGATCCCCTTCAAAAAGTACTGGAAATGCAGAATTATCAGGATCATAACACAAAATTGCACTCCATGGACCCCCGTTAATATCAGAAAAGATGAATTTAACTCCGTCCCCTGCATAACTCAAGCCCGTGGGCATTGTAACCACTCCCTTGAGCGTAACTGTGTCACCATCCATATATGAGAAGTCTGATTCTTGATCTAAACCAGCTTTGATCAAATCACTGTGTAGAACCTGCTGAATGCGCTGTACCCTTACTGGGTCACCATTTGCCTCTACTACATCACGTGCCAATCTCGGCATAAGTTTTCGTTCATTTGAACTAGATGACATAATACCAGTAATCTCTGATAAATTTTGACCAACCTCGGGGAAAAAGTAATAATCCCAAATATTTCCGATTGGCAGAACTCCCTCTGTATTATCACTCACAAGCCAATCATCTCCACCTAAAGATGTATTGTCACTAATGATTACATCAGTAACTTTAACTAAACAGCCTTCAAACGCTTCAGCATCTCTACTATCTACCCAAAGATCAACCACGTTAAGGTGATTTGGGGTAATCATATTTGAAGCGGCCCCATGAATGATTGCCTCAGTCGCAATAATTCTTGTTTCGCCAGAAATCTCTGAGACCACCCCTGTTACGCTGATGCTGTCCCCCTCAGCTACCGAATTAACCAACCCAGCTGTCGATGTGAAACCTAGTCCATCCCATCCATCTTCATAATAACATAAGATGCCATTCCAAGGTCCCACCGAATCTTGCACATACAAATAACTGTTTGAATTACTGCCCCAGAACTCAGCAGTAACAATACCACTAATTGTAACTGTTTGACCATTTAAGGGAGAATCACCTGATAAATCTGCTGTATACTGAATTTCATAAATTGGGGTAATATTACCACCAACGGGTAATACGGTGTAAGATATACCAGGCGAGGTGGTTGAATTATTCCCATCATCAGTTGCCGTGATATTAAAGCTCACAGTTATTCCAGTACTTTGACCAGGAATAATTGCACTATATAGATTATCTGAACCGTTGATTAACGACATGGATATATCATTGCTACTTTGATCTATAGTATAGTTCAAAACCGAGCTGATTATAGATCCATCCGCATCTGAAATGGATGCAGTGACATTTACATCAACACTTTCTAAAGGCACTGATGGATCAAGTAATACATTTGCAATAACAGGTGGAACGGTACCTGCCATAAAATCTGTGTAGTATCTTGGTAAAATTTGGTAGCTTGTTCCATACTGCGATGCTATTCCCAGCACATCAAATGGAGAAACAGGCTCAGGGTTACCGATTATTTCTGTATCGCTGTCAATTCTCATTACCAAGGTGGAGATTCCGCCATCATCACTTATATCTAAATTCACACTCCCACTGGTTGGCCATGAACCATTTGTAATAGATACTCCATTAATTCGAATAAATTCATGCTCAAAACTCTCTGGATCACTCAAAAATTGGCTAATTGTAATTATTTGGGGTTCAGGTAAATCATTATTTGATGATATAATTGTATAGTCTGAGGCACTTGTGATTACAATTTCTAAAAAATTTGAAAAGGTAGCGATCTCGCCAGTTACTTCAATATAATCCCCAAGACTTAGATTCGCTGGAGGATCTAAATTACTTCCACTTGCGTATAAATTAATACCTGCCGAGGTATCTTCAATGTAATAACTTGTAAAGCTTTCTCCTCCATAATTTGGGGAGGTTACTATACCTCTGACCGTCGCAGTAGATCCTAATTCTTGAGCTCTCGCTTGTGCAATAGTAATGTAATCTGTTGTAATATTTGGCGCTTCCAATGCTCCTTCATCAATCCACTGTGCAATAATATCAATATCCGATTGGGATAATGATCCATTAGGTGGCATATCTAATGTCGAGGACTCAGGTAGAACTATTCTACTATAGAGCTCGCTAGCTGTGTGATTACCAGCGATGATTGCAGACCCACTATTTCCTCCAGACATTAAACCACTATAACTGGTGAGATTTAGACCACCAGAGTACCCATGGCATCCTGTACAATTTGCAGATAATATAGTTTGTACCTGGGACTCGTAATCAACTTGAGCCCCTAAAAATGAAACAAAAAAAAGTTTCCATATCGTTTTATTCATATTTATTTATCCTACTTCATAATTAAAAATTTACCCTCTTTAATGATACCTGTTTGTTTATCTTCAACAGTAAACAAATACAGTCCGGTTGCTGTTGCCTGATCATGCATGGTTATCAAATCCCAAGCATGTTCACCACCGGAAAACGTAGGGGTTTTTCTTTCATCAATATTCTGTATGTCTGCTCCAATATACTTATCATCATGGTGAATAATTTCTACAAGATCTCCGGCTAGAGTGAATATCCTTATTTCTGCTTTATTAGGAAGACCTCTAAACCAAATCATTTTATCTCTACTTCCATAACCATCCCACAAAGCTTGCCCTCTATATGGATTCGGATAAACAGTTGGTTTCCAATTGATATTTTTATTCCCCTGCTTACCGGAGTATACATATGTTCGATTTGCATATAAAGAGCTCTCTAAACTTTCTAGGTTAGCATCTGGATCACCACGATCATATGCTGTCACTGAATAATAGTTCAACCAACCATCTTTTATGCCAACATTTTCAAATTTATAATGATAAAAATTACCATCAATCTTAACGCTGTCAGTATCACCAAATTCATTTTTTATCTTTAAATTTTCAAGCCCTGTGTTATAACCTATTTCATTAACTAAATCGCTCACTAATAATAGAGTAAACTCTCCAAGGGAATTATTAAAAGTTTTTCGAGCACCATACACCTTATAACCTTCAAAATCCGCAACTTGGCTAATTGGATCAATAAAAGACTCTGCATTATTCTGCCAGAACAAGGTAACTTTTCCAGACTCAACTACTATTTTAGTGTTTGGTGATGGTGGTGGAGCAGGCAGAATATAGCGATCAAGTATCCCATTCATGTTGACATCTTCATCAATATCTAAAATGCTATTTCGATTTTTATCTTCTCCGTCATATGCTTTTTGTGCCCAATCGTAGTTTATGTATAAATTTTTTCTTTGCTCTGGTGAGTCCCCGCCAAAGCCCTGAGCCCACCTTGCACAAACGATTGTAAAAGCAACAGAACATGAATCTCCAGGTGGCAGGTACCAGGATGTTGAATCACTCTCTAACGGCACTGAACCTAGAGGCCCAGCAGATACTAAAAAAAGCCAACTATTTTCTGATGCAGGATACCCATTTTCTGTATAGTCTGGACCTGTTCCTTTGGGCACGCTTGTAGCCATTTTTTCATATCTTGCATTGTCATCAATTGGCATGCTATATGCTGGGTAATCACTATTATTTGAATTTGTCCATACCCACTGGTGATAATTGGTATAGAGATACTTTGGTGGAACATTTGATCCCAGTGCTGAGATACCTACATAAGATTCCGCCCAGCCATCATCGCCATCAGCATCAAATTGATATCCTATATTTCTTTGAAAGCCCGCAGGATCAATTGTTGTATCAAAACCATCAAGATTATCATACCAAGTAAAACCACCTCCAGGTGTGTAATAATCTGTGTAATTAAAATTTGCTACGGAGGCATCTGCCCACATTCCTGCGAATATATTTGAGATGGTATCGGGGGACATGTTTTTGAATGTGTAGTTCAAAATTACAAAAGCATCAGCATAAGAGTAATTCCATGAATATCCCTCCAAGTGAATTTTAATACCCAGCGGATTATGATTTGAGATTCCCATATTATCTGCGTGATCCATCCCAAAATCCTTGAAATCAACGATGATATCTTGATGTGAGACTGCGAATGGAGAATAATATTTAGCCATTGAATCCTGAGTTGTAGAAGCAATTGATGATTGTATTTTAATTGGCGTTGTGGAAAAAAGTTCAAAACCTTCATCTCCAGCCTCAAAAACACCATCAACAATTGCAGTTGAAACTCTACGCTGTCCATTAACTACACCCCCTACCCATAACCCCGTATAGGAGAAATGCTCTACCTGCTCCCTTAAAGACTGTGTATATTGCTTGTACTCACAAGATGGATGTATACTTCCATCCTCCATTCTATTCCAGCCATTTCCTAAAATTCCAAAGTTGGTTATGGTTAATCCTAGCTGTCCAACAGATGTATATTTGTCGTATTCATCCGCTAGGCTATTAGGTATGTTAACTCTACCAGCTGGGTACCTATCCCGGCTCATAAGATTATCCGACACGAAAGATAAAATGATTAACCAAAACATTATTTAATTATTACCATCTTCTTTACATTCCTAAAACCGCCAGCCTTAATTTCATATAAATATAGTCCAGCACTTACAGGCCTCCCAAAATCATCGGTGCCATTCCATTGTATTGATTTTAGCCCAGGTTGCTCATAACTATTTACCAGAGTGCTAACCTTTCGTCCAATCATATCATAGATAGCAATTTTCACGAAAAGACCCTTGGGGACATCATAACGTATGATTGTAATTGGATTAAACGGGTTTGGGTGATTTTGATATAAAGTAATATTCTCTAAGGAGTGCACTTGATTTACACCAAGACTTCCAGTATATCCGTATAATTGAAGGATTATTTGTTCTTCATCACTATCGTTGCTAAAAATAGTAAGAGTTCCATTGTAAATGCCGGTAGAGTCCGGGTAGAACTGAACTGGAACTTCAAGATTACCCATAGGGTCAATTAAACCATTAGTAATAATTCCTACGAAAAATGGTTCTGTAGAAATTATATTATCAATTTGCAGGGGTGTATTGCCAAGGTTAAAGATATAAATACTTTTAAAAAAACTATTATCCCCAACCTGGGCATCTTGGAAATATATTGTGTCTGATTCAAAATCTGTTTGCACATGTATCTCTTTTGTAGGAGCAAAACCAGTGCCGTGTATTTCTTCATGAAAAATTGGATTATACTCGTCATTTGTTTCAAAACTTATTTTCCCGCTATAGAATCGACCTTCTTCTGGAATAAAATAAACTAAAATGGTATCAGTGATTTCTGGAGCAATAATTAGACTATCGGTATATACGCCAATATAATTACTAGGATTATCATCTTCTCCTTCTGTAATATGGATATTAGATAAAATTAAATCACTATATCCTGTATTTGTAATAAAATACATACATTGGATCGTATCAAATGCGTTAACCACCCCAAAGTCAACTGACCTAATATCAACTTCTCCTTGGCATTCTGTCTGTATGTTAACCTCTAATTTAGGCTTAACGGTTGAATTTACTCCTCCCGGGGTCCCGAAGTCACCACTTAAAAGTTGATTCCTAGAAGGCAGCCAGTTTTCTTGGTCATCGTTATCCAAGTCCTCATGAATAAGCTCAATGGAGGACCCATCTGTAAATGCCCATGAGCTATTATATTGAATCTGGTCAACAATCACTCCTGCTAAATTCTGAATGATTATTTCATCCTCGACATTAGACAAACTAAAATCACTGAACTGATAGTTTACATCTATACCGCCATTAATTGATGAATCACTATTACGTGCTAAAATAAAATAAGATTCAGGATTTAGAATTATTTGTTCATTATCATCACTTATAATGTGCTCATCATTATCCGAATCCTTTATTTTCCACCCGTTGATATCTATTGTGGAATCAGTTGCGTTAAAAATTTCAAACCACTCTCCATAAGAGTCTGAAACCGCAGCAGGGTTCGACATTATCTCTGTAATTAGGACACCTCCACTTTGGGCATTAGCAAAATCGTCAAACCAAACATCCATATAAACTGGTAAATGGTCAGAGGCATTATGAAGCGCATCTGCAAGTTCGGTACCTACTGCAGAATTTGTGCCATTATTGATTGCTTGATTAAAATGATTTCCATCATTCCCAAATGCAGTGTAAGTACCATCAACATACCTTATATCAGAAGATTCATTTAATATGGCTGAGGACACCAAAAGCCAATCAAAGCGATCGTCCATCCCTCCAGGTGCTCCCCCCCCAAAATTGGTTGTTCTTGGAGATTGAGTATGCACATGAGCATAAGAACTGTTATTATGCCAATGACCTATGGTCGATATTGGATCAAATAATTGTCCTTCATTATCAGCACCCTCCCCAATTAACATGTTGAATGCTGGTTCCGAAGTTATACTGCTTGAATATATATTTAAATCAGCTGCAAGTATAAAAAAATCATTCTCAATATTGTTTAAATGATTTCTTAAAATTGTAGCCTCTTGAAGACGTTGCTGTGCGTTTGATTGGCCGGAGCTTGCTTTAAAATGAGCGCCATAAACATTAAAATAATTCTCGGATCTTTTATGTTGCATAACCCATTCTATGACATTTCTCGTACCCGATGATTGAGCAGTATTTACAACACTTGTACTTATGAAGGTAAAAACACTTTGACGGTAATATAATGCAATATCTTGACTAGCAGTCTGATTTGTAAAGGTAGCACCCTGCCATTGCCCAGGTTCATAAACATCTAATATATCTGAAAGAAAGTTTTGAAATCCAGTTGGACTAACAACCTCTTGCGCAATAATTATATCTGGTTCAATAGATTCAATTATCGAAATAAAATCAGCAACTCGATTATTTTCATCTTCAAAATTCAATAAGTTATACGAAACAAATCTGGTAGTATCTGAGAAAAGAGCGTTCGAAACGAAAATAATAATTGAAAATATTGTGTGATAAAAAAAAATTTTTAATTTATTCCTAATTAACATACTGTTCAATCAAGCATTTTAGATACAAATTCAAATTTAAAGCCCTGCTCTTTTATCAAAGGTATTTGCTCTCTCAACACATCCAATGTTTCCACCTTTATATGACCTATACCAATCGCAGAACCGTCACGCTCAGCAATATTGACTAAGGACATAAATTGTTTTGTTATCTTGGCGCTGTCTAGTTCATTATCTAAAAATATATTCCGCCGAGTGGTAGAAACATTTAAACTACTAATTGTTTTTTCAGCAACAGTCTCTGATGTTGTTCGGCTATCAATAAAAAATTTGTTGCGCTTCTTTAAGACCGAACCTAAATGATTCATTAACAAAGAATCAGAAGTTGCTTTAGATCCTTGATGGTTATTTAAGCCGATTGCCTCTGGTATTTCATCAAATGCTTTATTTACTCTGAAGGTGACAGAATCAGGATCCATACCTGTTTTCAGGACGAACTCTTTCTCTCCTTTATTTTTTCCTAAATTTTCCATCGGCATGTGAACAATAACCTCATGCCCATTTTCAACAGCCTTTCTACCAAAAGACCTACTATGAGCATGTCCTGGGATTATGGCACATGTGAGTTTAGCGTCTAAAAACAAAAACCCATTTGAGATCTCATCATTGCGATATCCAAAATCATCAATAATCAAACCTATTATACCTCTTGGTTCGATATTTTCGAGTTCAGAAATTGGTTGTTTTATTATTTCTTTTCCGATTTGTAGTGGCTCTTTACTAGAGCCAGCCATTTGTCTAATCACGATAAGTAAGATTAAAACTAATACGGTTAAAAAATAGATTAAGATTGTGCGAAAATCTATATTTTTCATGGAAACAACAAACGTAAAGAAATGGAATGAGGAATCCCCAGATCCTGTGAACCATAACGAATGGCATAACTAATATTATAATTTCCAAATTGCAGACCTAGTCCCCCTGATATTGAATGAGTCTTTTTAGAAAATGATCCGCCACCCATCATACGTAACCGCTTCCAGGATAATTCATTCCCTCCCCAAATACGAATTGCATTAGAATATTCATTCCACTCAGCAGAAATATAGGTTTTATTATTATATTCATTGAATTGAAAAGTTTTACCTAAACCAATAAATACCCGCAAGGGTAATTTGGGTGAAATATTTTGCAAGCTGGACAATTTACCAATATTAAGCACAGATGTGGCAACTGCAATCGTTTTTGATACTTTATAAAGATATCCAATATTCAAGGACAAACCTTCTGACGATTCGGTAAAAATATCCATTCTAATGGCTTCTAATGATAATCCGAATCTAGACCGATTAGACTCTATTGAAAATCCTGTATTCCCTGCAACACCAAATGCTGAAAAATGAGCCATAGGTTCGTCAGAGGGCCGATTGTCTCTTAGCTCGATATTTGATAATCCTGAATATCTTAGCTTAAGATGAAAAACAATTTTTTTTAATTGCTGATGAAAAGCAATATTTGCAGTTTTTACACCTCCCAACCACGAACCTCTATCTAGAAAAAACTCAGGATGGTTATCTGCTACAACATATGCTGCTGGATTTACCGAAAAATAATTTTCACAAGTTGGGTGGCTTCCCAAAGCAAGTTCCTCTGCACCAACAGGTAACGATAAAAATTGGGCTCCTATACCAAAAAGCGGTAAATAGAGTGAAATGATTAGCTTAAAAATTAAATGCATATGAAATCGTATGAGCCGTCTGTGCAGCCCAGTCCATAGAAAAAGCATAATCTAAATGAGAGTCCAAATAGCTAAATAGACTGTATTGATATCCAAAACCAAACCCAATACGGCCATTGCCAAATCCACCACGAAACTTATACTGCTCAATTATAGTATACTCTACTCCAATTCGGGGTAACGGACTAATAAAATCACTATGATTTGTAATAATACCTATGTCTCCAACCACTACAAGACCTTTGTAATTAGTCCTAGACCCAATCCTATAAATGGTCGGGAATTCATCTTTATAGGTTCTCCCCTCTGCATAAATATCTCCTGTATTCCACTGATAGTTGGAACTGAAATCTTGAACCACAAATCCAAATGTGTTAAAACTTCCCGTTTTTATGAGAATCCCCATATCAAAACCAATACCATTTCCTACCAATTGATCTTCCTCAGTAATGGGTAAATCATATCGAAGTATCTTTACTGTTGAACCAATAGAGAGCCATGGAAAAATGCGTTGGGAAAATGTTACCATAAATGCATTCTCACCAGTTTGCATCATAGCTGTTTTTTCTCCAGCACTATTGCGACCTTGTATGTTAGAGACAGCAGATCCAATCCAAGATAAACCAATTCCCGCCGTAGGAGGAAGAGGACTTGAAAAACTTGTCGCAGTAAGTCTACGATCTAGCGTCATATTGGAATAAGTGAATCCGACTTGCTTATTTGTCAACAATGACGCCCAGGCTGGGTTATAAAAAACTGCAAATCCGTGATCTAAATCGGCAGAAAAACCGCCACCCATTGCTGCTGATCTGGAGGTCATACCCATGCGAAGGAATCCTCCGGGATGACCAGCTGATTGCTGTCCTCTTGAATGGGATAATAGCATTATAATTAATAAAAACCTGACCATTATTTCACAACTATCAGCTTTGTCCATTTTTGAGAGGCTGGCTGCCCATCCTTGGAACTAAATTTAAGTCTCGCAAAATAAACTCCATTTGCAACAGGTTTCCCATCTTGCCCTCTCCCATCCCATTTTATGGCCCCACGATATGAGTTTAATTTATAATCTCGGTGGTGCACTTTTTCCATTGAAAAACTGAAAACATCAAGGGTTAGTTTGTTACCTCCTAGTGCTCCAGTGTGAAATCGAACATAGCCATTTCCGTCTAGTTGATTATGGGTTAACGGAGAAAAAGGATTTGGATAAGCATAGACCTGGTCTTTATCGTAATCGGCTTGTAGAATAGACCACGACGATCCATGCATATCGCCTGAAATAGCAACACCATCAGGTGTCCCTATCCAAAATTTAAGAGAATCTCCCCTATCATCAATAGCTACCGTGTACACCACGTCACTTAAAATTTGTTTTTGACTAAAAATTGTTTGATCAACTGCCGACTTAAAACGAGCCCAGTTAACTCCATCTAAGCTCTTCCACAAACCAGATGCGGCAGAAACAAAAACTAACGAGTCTTTTGAGCTGATATTATATACTCTCTCCCCGAGCAAAGTTGCCTCCCAGGTTGAACCTCCGTCTCTGGAATAACTTAAACCACGAACCTCTCCGGGGTCATCAGCATTGACAGTAGCAGCCCATATGGTTATCTGTCCCCTCCAAAATTGTTTTGCCAATCCAACTACAAAGTTACCAGACAAACCATTTTCAGGATAGTAATAATGTTTCCAACGAATGCATTCTATCGCATTTTGTCCCCATAAGGTATCTCTGACTATTAAACCCCGATTTAATCCATTAGCAGTTCCAACCCAAACCGTATCACCATAAACCAAAACAGAAAAAGCTTTGTGATTGTGGTTTCCACCATCAGCTGGATCTCTGGGATTTAGAAAATAGTCGTTTAAAATATAGGGTCCTTCTTTAGTATTAAAATTGTTTTCATCACATAAATCCAACTCAGATTGGGAATCCAGCGGTAAGGGGATATGTCTCCACTCATTCCGAGAAAAATGGTAATTCCGAAGCCCTCCTGCCCAGCTAGCAACCCAGAAATAATCCTTATTCAGACTTATATCATAAGTCACATTTGCTTGAGGAACAGTGACCGGCAATTTTCTAAAATAGCCTACTCCTCCAGTGAGCTCCAATGAATCAGATTCATTATCGGTAGGTTGACTAAAGTAATTCCATTTCATAGTTGTTGAATCATCAACTGATAAAGATAAGGCCAATCCAAGACCAACTTGTATATTTCCATCATCACCAGAAAACGCAACTAGCATTGAATCACCCAGTACCCCTATAGCAGGTACGCCGCCTGCTGGCAAAAACAACGTACTATCAAGATTATTGATTGAATCCGATGTTGTTTTATGCATAAAAACTGATTGCCCATCATGGAGAGCAAGGCCCCTACCAGTACCAAACCACGTCATTGAGTCACCCATCGTCTTAATTTCTGCAACAATATTTGTTGTTAAACTCTGCTCAAAAAGACTATCGTTATCTCTGAGCGCATATCTTGCTGGTGAATTTTGCGCATGGCAAACAGGAAACGCTAAAAATACAGCGGCGGTGAGCAAAATTAAATTATCAAAATTATGACTACTCATACACTATCACAGAATCAATCAAAGAGGTAAAAAGACCTGACCAGTCATTAACGTAAAAATTAGCATAGTACTTTCCTAATGGGTTCTCATAACCGATTGTAATTAGTCTAGAAAATATTCCATCATTAGCCGCTCGATCCCATATGGATATATTATCATCACTTTTATTCCCATCATCAAAAAGATAAATCGGATCTCCATTATTTGCATAGCTTCCATCGGGTTTCTGAAATATAAGATAACAGCTTCGTATATCATCTAATCCATTAGGATCAAAAACATTAGCAAAAATACTATCAATCGCGTAATAATTTTCTTCTGTTGGATGTAACATTGAGTCAGGAAAAATTACGGACATGATTTTTGGCATCAAATTGCCTATTTTAAAGGAGTCAACCACTGAAGCAATCGAGTCTCCGTAGGAGGCTCTAAATTGAACATATACCCTTCCTGAATCATTACCCAATGTATTCTCGATTATTAAAGCACTGTTTGGAATTTTTTTCGAGTAAATATTATCGTTTTTGAGTATGTCTCCTTTTAGACCATTATCATAAAGTATTATTGAGTCAGGGCTATTATTGTTATCTGTACCATACCAAAGTACAGATACCGATTTGATTTCAATCCCTGCGTATGTTTCCTTAGTTTCTATTGCAAAAAACAGCTCGTTCTCTTCTTGGTGAAATGTGAAGTGTTTTTTTAAAATTGGGTTCTCTAGTTCAAGTCCATCAGGGCTTTCTTCGCATGAAATAAATAAAACTAATAGACACAGAATATAAAAAAATACTTTTTTTGTAATGCCAGAGTACAACATCAATAATTTTATTCAATCGTAGGTTCAGGTCTATTATAAATATAATCTACCATTAACCTTCCAACCTGGTCTAAGCTTTCGGCACTACATCTCTCGACAACATCATCTAGTGTATGATGAAAATTCGTGTAAGGATTAGGATATTTAAAGTCAATAATGTCGATTGCAGGAATGCCGGCCTCTTCATAAAGCGGAACGTGATCATCATATATTGCGTAGTCAATTTTACTACTAAATGCTTTTAGACCCATATCTTTCGCACGGTCCCATAAATAACGAACTAATTCTGGATTTTGTTCATACGAATATCGTTCGATAGGTAGAGTTAATTGTTTATCTGCAACCATATCCAAATTTATAGCTTCATTAGGTCTTGGTATTGGAAGATGTTTTGCGAAATAACGTGAACCAGCGCAATAGGTCTCATTTAAGCCAGGTGCACCCAAATCCTCTGCGTCAAAAAAAACAAGACTAACACCAATAGAAGGTGGATTTTCTGAAAGAATTCTTCCCAGTTCAAGTAATACAGCAACTCCCGATGCCCCATCGTTGGCACCAAGTATAGGTTTATGGCGATTCCTTTTATCTGGGTCTTTTTCAGCCCACGGTCTAGTATCCCAGTGTGCAGAAATTATAGTTTGAAATTCTGCCTCAGTATTGAAGCGTCCAATTATATTTTGAAAATCATATGTCTGATTATCAACTTGTTCAGTATAGGTAAAATCCTGAACGATAACTTCATCAGCGAAAGCATTCATCTCTTGCTTTATGAATTCTCTGCATGTATAATATGCATCCGAACCCGGATTTCTTGGACCTAAGTCAGTTTGATCTAAAAGATAATTGAACGCATTTTTTTTATCAAACTTTGGTACGTTAGATTGGCAACCAAAAATTCCAATTATGTATATTGCTGTAATAATTTTATTCATTTTTTTTATCCTGAAATTGCTAAGTTAATATCAAATCCAAAGTCTCGGTCAATCTTTCTCCCTGCTGTTCTACTATTACTCTCTCTGTATTCATATCTCAATCCACCAGTAATCTTCCTAGAAAACTGATAGGATACACGCAAACCTCCTTTCCAGCCCTCAGTAAAAATACCTTCTTCGAAGTTTGTTTTATCACCAGATCTAAATTCTCTGCTCTCATTAAGATCGAAATTTAGTGTAAAACTCATAGTATTATTCAATTTGAGATCTCCATAATATGGAATTGGAAGAGTTAAACCTCCTCTATGAGAATAGGTTCCTGTAGATGTATAATTATTATCTTCTCTAATGGTCATTCCGGAGGTTGATTCATCGAGCGATTTATTTCGATTATGCCTGAAGGTTACAGATATATTTTTCTTGAGTGTCATATTTATACCAACGAGCGGAGAAAAGTTACGATTGATTTTTGCGGTACGCTCAAATTCCTTGTAATCCTCGATAAATTCATTAAAATTAAGAAAACTCATATTTTCGCGATCAATATTCTCGAACTGCCAAGACCTAGACTCTTTTCCTGAGTAGCTGTGCTCAAGAGAAACACCTTTTGTTATTAAATTGATAATTGGAAGTTTTTCCAATCCGCCCAAGCGAAAACTCCAACCTGGTATCATAAGACCATTTTCCATGTACTCCCCATAAGCAAAATAATCCCTCTGCATATTTATTTGCTCTAAACCAGAACTTGATCGGTTTGTTGAATAATTTTGAGAAAAATTTAGACTAATTGATAAAGATCTGGTTAGTTTCAATCCACTACGAATTGACCCATCTCGTTTATGATCCCACCTTCCTAAATTACTACCTGCTTCGGATGATTGCTCCAGATTATGGTCTGGCAACCAACCAAACTTATATCCAGATGGAACTGTACCAATTATCTGATTCGCAGTCCTATTTAATGTTTCTGTATAGCTGAGACTAATAGGATTGATTTTATTTATCATTCCATGAATGAAATTAAGTGATTTGTTTTCTTTTTTAGATTTACCAAGCGTCTTTTTAATTGTCTTTTCAGGTACGCGACTTCTTGTTCTAGACCTTGATCTACTATTATTTGATCGACCTCTTGATTTTGAGGAAGGTTTATAAATGAATTCAAACAATTGTACTGGCGAAACGGTGAAATTTGATCCAAATCTTAACTGAGAACTAATGTTTTGACCTTCACGTGATAAATCATTTGTCCACCTATAGTTAGCATTGTACGTAAATGAAGGTTTTAGCCATTTAAAAATACCAGGTGAAAATGTTGTATTCAATGCTTCAGTTGTTTGTGTAACATTACCCGGGTCTAAATTTTTCAACGCTAACCACGCATAACCACGGTAATCATTTAATCTACTTTGTCCAGACCATGAGTATTTAGCCGAAAGGTTATTTGTTATTCTGTAATCAAGATTAAGAGAACGATCTAGCCCAAAGTTATAATTATCTGGCGACCGGATCCCTGATCTGGTACGATTCCAACTGAGTTTCTCATTTAAATTAAGACCTGTTCGAAAAGCTGATGGTGCATAAAAAAGTTGAAAGTCACCTAAGGAGGGTCCAACTAAAGGCCAATTTTTTATCCAACCAAGCGGCTTGAAATAATTATTTCTACCAAATGGAAAACTATAAGAAAATTTACCTGTGTATACTTCTGAATGTTTTCTACTATAGGTAATATCCGAAGATCTAGATTGTGAAGCACTAAAATTAATTTGGACGTTATCTATAGTATATTTAAGCAATCGACTATCCGATTTACCTGTTTTTAAAAGAGCAGTGCTTAATGAAATAGTTTCACCAAGAGTAAGTATTGAGTCCGGTGCGGAATCTAAATTTACTAATATATCTTCACCCGGATAATATTTTGGCCTATTCAAGTTTCGAGTGAAAGATCCATTTAAGGGTATAGATAGTCCCCAGGATGATGGTAACAATCGATGCAAGCTTAATTTCCCTGAAAAATTCAGATTTTCTGATGTGTTTGTATTTTTTGAAAGTCGCTCTTGCAAACGGTGGTATTCCGCATCCTGTCTACTATAAACTAAATTTGCAGATCCTAAATCTGACAGAACGAAACTAGATTGCATACGCATTGCAACACCTTTTTCTTTTTTGACTCCACTTAACCTTAACTCATCTAACCAAAGTTCTCCGCTGATAGGTTCGCTACCAATATTTTGTACGCCTACTTTAAAAAATTGAAGACGGTTAAGAGCAGGCCTCCCAACTATCTTAATCCTTTTACCAGTAGGTTGACCATCAGATCCTGTAAATATATATTTTCTCACATCCGCAGAATCTAAAATTAAATCAGATTCTCTGATCTTGATTTTTGATGTGTCTTTTTGTTTTAAACTTGTTAACCAATCCAAATTCATTTTTATACTATTTCGATTATCATCTTCATCCCAGCCATTATAAATAGGCTGAGTTATTTCGTAATAATCTTTTCCTAAACCAAATCTTAAAAAAAACTCTACATCTGTTTCATTAGTTGTAATCCATGGACTATCTCCATGGATATACATTTTCATATAGTCATAGGTCAAAAAACTCCTCTTCTGGTTATCATTGAGAGTATAAAGAGTCTTTTGTGCAACTCCAGTATGAGATGGAGGCAAATTGTCAAATTTTAAAACTAGCGATTGCTCTTTTGCTCTAATCTCATTAAGTATGTCATATTCTCCCTTAACACCCTTGGGAGGAATGTAATCTGCATTATCCTCTGTGTTTATCACTGCAACCTGAAAACTTGGTTCTATGCCATCGTAAAGGAGTGAATCACTTGATATAATACCCATTTCTTGCCACTCATTCCCTACAATTTCCATTTTAGCAATTGCTAACGTAGAAAAATTATTATCAAAATCAGTAATTGCAAGCCTAACATATCTAATCTCATTCCACTCAATATTTTTTACTGATTTAAAATCATTTAATGGGATTCTAAAAAGTCGCCATCCAGTGGGCTGACCATTTTTTACTGTTTCTCCCGCCAAATAGGTTGTGTCTGTTAAATCAAAGCTTGCCGAGAAATAATCATTTGTTTTATCTAGAAATGTTGAACGATCCAAATCTTCAGTATCTGGATATTTCCCCCCCTCCTGAATTTTATTTCCTGTACCATTCCCTTCCGTCCCATTAACTCGAGAATAATCTGAGCTTCCTTGCTCATAATACCAATTATCACCATTGGGATCTGCCGGGTCTACATCGCTTGAACTATTAATTAACAAACTATTTTGAGATAAAAGTTCAGCATATGTCCCACTATTAAGACATCCTCCCCATCCGTCTTCCGTATCGCTAAAACAGCCATCTAGTCCAGTATCTTCATTGTCTTCTAAAAAGCCATTTCCAAGTGTTAGCCCAGCCGCGGGAATGTCTTCTGTATTTAAATAATTATTCCCATCCATATCTTCACTGATTTTCCCTAAATCTATAGATAATTTTCCATTGTCACCATTTAGCCATATCTCGAAAAACTTGCTCTGAGTTTGGTCATAATCTCCTGAATAAAGTGAAGAGGTAATACCTACCCAAACCGAGTCCTTATTCACTATTGCCTGGTGCTCCCGGGCTCTGTAGCGTAAAATAAGTACATCCGTTGTCTCATTCCCTGCACGTAATGATGTAGATTGATTAGGCCAAATTTCTCTTGTTCGATATGGGATATAGGGATTATACCAGCTTATTTCTCCTCTGTTTTTTTGTTGTAAAGGGATATTAAACTCACTAATACTCTCATCATAAGTGAGTGGAGCAGACGATTCCTTCCAAAACCTTCTTTGAACAGAAGGTGATGTAGTTCGTTTTGCACCTTCAAAATCATCAATAAATGCCACACCGTTAGCATCCCCAGTTTCAGGGTTATTTATAGAGTTCGGATTTGGTAGCACCTGGGCTATTTCACCCTCAAGGGAAAGGGAAGACATTTTATCGGCTTCAATTAATGGTAATTTATCCAGCATATTTGTTAACCTATCCATATCCCATTGGTATCTTCCATTAATATCCCAAATAAAATTACGCGTGGGTTCATAACCAACTTCTACTTTTTCATTAATGATTGATTGATTGAAATAAAGTGCAGTGGCCCCGATGAAAGAATTTTTCTTTCCTAAATC